>Ga0209480_10000046_pt1 | contig 140471 bp, 138 predicted proteins | sample JI61114C2DNA_FD_187501 | JGI IMG/M metagenome (GOLD analysis project Ga0209480, IMG submission 187501) | Wastewater effluent complex algal communities from Wisconsin, to seasonally profile nutrient transformation and Carbon sequestration -... | ecosystem: Engineered > WWTP > Effluent > Algae...
AGTTTGCTTATCTCTGTCAAGGAAGCGGATTTTACCTATATCCGAGAAAAAACCAATGCCACAGCGGGTAACCTTAGCGTGCAGGTGCAAAAGCTCAAAGAAGCAGGTTATATAGACGTACTCAAACAGTTTAAAGACAATTATCCTCAAACCACTTGCAAAATTACGCCTAAGGGTATAGAAGCTTTTGAAGCCTATGTTCAGGCGCTGCAGGTCTATTTGAAAACATAAGGCTGAAAAAATCAAGATTTACTTGAACCTCTTCTCTACCTTTATGTTATAGATACAGATGCAACAGATAGTACAGGTTAAAGGCCTCACCAAACAGTTCAAAAATCTCACCGCAGTCAATGACCTATCTTTTTCAGTAAATGAAGGAGATGTATACGGTTTTCTGGGTCAGAATGGCGCAGGAAAGAGCACCAGCATTAGAATGATGCTCACCCTAATTGAGCCTACCAGTGGCCAGATTGAATTATTTGGGATGGATTTGGCGCGCAACCGCAGAGAGATTTTGCGCAATGTGGGGGCCGTGATTGAAAAGCCCGATGTATACAAATACCTATCGGCTTACGAGAACCTTGAATTGTTTGCCCGCTTAAGTGGCATCAAGCCTACCAAGAAATTATTGATGGATCAACTAGAAATGGTGGGTCTGGCGGGTAGGGCTAATGACAGGGTAAAGACTTTTTCTCAGGGCATGAAGCAGAGACTGGGTATTGGGATTGCCTTGGTGCATAATCCGCAATTGATTGTCTTGGATGAACCTACCAATGGCTTGGATCCACAGGGGATTGCCGATATCAGAAATTTGATTTTACACCTGAGCCGAGACTTGAAAAAAACCATTGTGGTTTCCTCTCACTTGTTGAGCGAGATTGAACAAGTAGCTACCCGTGTGTTGATTATTGACAAGGGTCGCAAATTGGTAGAAGGCAATGCAACTGAATTATTTGATCCTGCACAAACCATTGTAGAATTACAAACCATGGACAATGCTTTTGCTTTGGAACAACTCAAAGCAAGCCCTTGGTCAACCTATTTGCAAGCCCAACGCAATTCAGCCATTTTACTCAAATTGAATAGAACAGAGATTCCAGCTTTGCATACCGCTTTGGCTGCTATGCAAATTCAATTGTTATCCCTGCAACCACGTCATTCTTTAGAAGACTATTTCTTACAAATAACCTCCGGCAACCAACATGTGGACACTTATACAAATTGAGTTATACAAGATATTCCGCAGACCCCGGACTTATATTGCTTTTATTGCTGTAGCAGCATTAATTACCATTATCCAATTTGGGTTAAAAGTAGATGGTAAAAGCTACGCCGATTTTCTGATGAAAGATATTGGCGGTACCATGGAAATTGATGGCAATATCATCAATGGTTATTTAATCTGTTATATCATGTTGCAATTGCTCTTGGTGCACGTACCCTTATTGGTAGCATTGATTGCAGCCGACATGATCTCGGGTGAAGCCAATATGGGTACTTTGCGTTTACTCATTTCAAAACCTTTTAGCAGAACAGAATTGTTGTTGGCAAAGTTTTTTGCATCAACTGTTTATACGTTGTTACTCTTGGTATGGTTAGCCATTCTAGCCCTGTTCTTAAGCATGTGGATTTTTGGCACGGGCGATATGTTTTTGATGAAGAGTAGCTATGTGGTCTTGCTTTCTGAAAACGATGTATTCTGGCGCTATGCAGGTGCGTTTGTATTTGCAGCTCTTGCCATGGTAACCGTTGCAGCACTGGGTTTCTTTCTGTCCATTTTTGCAGAAAACAGTATTGGACCAATTGTAGCTACCATGAGTGTGATTGTATTTTTCACCATCTTGAGTACCTTGAATATTCCCATCTTCAATGCTTTAAAACCTTATCTCTTTACTACACACATGATTAGTTGGAAGGAGTTTTTTGACATTCAAGTCAATGACGCCAATGAAGCCATTGTGGGTAGTATTCAGAACCCGCAAAAGATTGTCAATTCTGCCCTGGTTTTGATTGTGCATATTATTGGATTTGTGGGTGGTAGCATTTGGATCTTTAACAAGAAAGACGTGTTGAGTTAATTTGCTTTTTATTTTAAAATATTTTCCATGAGGATTTTCTTTTTCGTTGTTGCTTTATTGATTTCTTATACCAGTGTTCAGGCCCAAGACATGACAGCACTAGTAACCAAGGTCAAAGCCAAGCTTGATCAGGTAAATGATTATGAGGCTGATGGTAATATGAAAACCGATGTGAGTTTTATCAAAGCACCCATTGGAAAAGTAAAAGTCTATTTTAAAAAACCCAATAAGTTTAGGTTGAAAAAAGAGGGTGGCATTTCCTTACTACCAAAAGGTGGAGTATCGGTAAACATGAGCACCATTATTACCACCAGTGATTTTGTGGCATTGGCTGCAGGAGAAGCTGTAATAGATGGGTTCAAGACAAAGATTGTGAAACTACTTCCTACCAATGAAGCCAGTGAAATTGTGATCACCACTTTATATATTGACGAACCCAATTTACTAGTTCGTAAAGCCATTACAACTACTAAGGAGAATGGTACTTATGAAATGCAAATGAGTTATGGAGCATTTGCCAATTTTGGATTACCCCAGAAAGTAGTGTTTAGTTTTAATACCAAAGACTACAAACTACCCAAGGGAATCACGTTGGAATTTGATGACAACGAGAAACCCCTTTCTGAAGCACAGAAACTAAAAAACAAAAAGGGTAGGGTTGAAATTACTTATAGCAATTATGTGGTGAACAAAGGCATTGCAGATAGTTTTTTCAAATAAGGTTTAGAATAGTTCCACGCTCCAGGTTCTTTCAAAAGTTCCACCTACTGCTAATTGGTTCATGCCTTCTTTGTTGATCAGTTGACCATTCGTTGTAGTACTATCGGCCACGCCACACCAAGGCTCTATACAAACAAAGTCTGCATCTTTGGCGCTCCAAATACCCATATAAGGAAAGTCTCCATAGTGCATGGTTAGACCATGTGGAGATTGATGGCTCTTGATGCCAATGCTATGACTTTTTAAATTTTTGAAGACAAGGGCGTCTCCATAAAACAAAGACTTTTTCAATGGCAATTGGCAGCAGTTGTCTAGATAGGGAACCGCTACAGGTTCTACCAATCCTTCAGCATCAAGTGGATGAACACCCACTGTTTCAGTTGTACCAAATTCTAAAAACCAATCCTCATAACCCGTTCCATTGGTCAGAGGCACTCTGAATGCAGGATGGGCTCCAACAGAAAAATACAAATTCTTGTCTCCTGTATTTTCTACCAAGTAGGTTACAAATAATTGATTGCCCTCAACGCGATAGGCAAGGGAAAATTTAAATTCAAAAGGATAGATGGCTCTGGTGTTTGCATTGGCTTCCAAACTAAATACAATGCTGGACTCCGTTTGAGCACTAACAGTAAAAACAGATTCTCTTGAAAATCCATGTCTACCCATTGCATAGGATTGACCATCATATTGGTACTGTCCATTTTTCAATCCCCCAACAATGGGAAATAGGGCAGGACTTTTCTTGGGCCAGAAAGCAGGGTTAGCATCCCACAAATATTCCAATTGGGTTTGCTTGTTAAAAATGCTTTGTAATTCTGCACCTTGTGCACTAATGCTAACGGTTAGCTCCTGATTAGAAATGGTCAACATGCTACTAATTTTATCCTTCGTTTTCTTCTATGCGTTCATCAACGGCATTGGCCAACATTCTGGCACTCATTTTTCTAAGTGGGTTGGCGCGCATTTCTTTATAGCCGTTTCTGCTTCTATAAATATCTACTGCTTCAAAAACCGCTACAATAAAACTATTGGCATCTGCCTTGTCCTTGCCTGCAATGTCAAAAGCAGTTCCATGGTCTGGGCTGGTTCTGATCACGGGTAGACCTGCGGTATAATTCACACCTTCTCCAATGGCTAATGATTTAAATGGAATCAAACCTTGGTCATGGTACATGGCTAGTACGGCATCAAATTTTTCAAATTGTCCTCTTGCAAAAAATGCATCGGCACTATAGGGACCAAACACCAACATGGTTTGCTTGGCGTCTTTGATGGCTGGCTTGATAATGGTTTCTTCTTCTGCTCCAATCAATCCCTCGTCTCCCGCGTGTGGGTTCAGACCCAACACCGCAATCTTGGGTTTGTCAACACCAAAATCTTTTTGCAAACTGTTGTGCATGATTTTCAATTTCAACAGAATGTTCTCTCTGGTAATATGTTTGGATACATCGGCTACAGTTACGTGTTCTGTCACTAGCCCTACACGCATATTTTCTGCCACCATAAACATGACCACATCACTCACATTAAAGAATGCTTTGAAGTAGGGTGTATGACCGGTATAAGGAAATGCTTCTGTATGAATATTCTTCTTATGAATAGGTGCAGTAACCAAACCATGGATCAATCCCTCTTTCAGTGCTTGGGTGGCTTGGGTTAAAGATTCTAAAGCGTATTTGCCACCAATCTCATTTAATTGCCCTGGATTAATCACCACTTCTTCTTCCCAACAGTTAAAAATATTCACCTGTTTGGGATTTAGCCTATTCAATTCCTTTACACTAGAATAGCTGAAATTGACTTCAGGCATGGTCTTTTTGTAGAAATTGATGCATTTGTTATTGGCAAAAACCACCGGTGTGCAGATTTCTAAAATGCGGTGATCTGACAGTGTTTTGATAATTAGTTCTATTCCAATGCCGTTTAGGTCTCCACAAGTGAATCCTATTACCGGCTTTTGTAATTCATAGCTCATTGATGTAAATTATGGGTAAAAATAAGGATTATTAGCCGCAACTGCGGGAACCTTAAAAAACCTAATTTCGTGCCAATGGACTATCGCCTGAAAAAATCACTGGGTCAGCATTTTCTCAAAGATGAATCTATCTGCAAACAGATTGTAGCAGCCTTGGAATCTGATTCATTTACGCAGTTGGTAGAAGTGGGTCCTGGAGCAGGAGCACTAACCAAATACTTGCTTCCTATAAAAGGAATTGATTTTAAAGCTGTAGAACTGGATGATGAGAAAGTGGTCTATCTCAACCTAAATTATCCTGCTATTCAGGGAAAAATTATTCATCAGGATTTTTTACAAATTGATGCTCCATTTGAAGGTACTTTTACCGTAGTAGGTAATTTCCCTTACAATATCTCTACCCAGATTGTTTTCAAAGTCTTGGAATGGAAAGACCAAGTACCCGTGATGATTGGGATGTTTCAAAAAGAAGTGGCGCAAAGAATTGCTTCTAAACCCAATACCAAGGTATATGGTATTATGAGTGTATTGGTGCAAGCATTTTATGAAGTAGAATATTTGTTTGACGTGCCTCCAGAAAGTTTTAATCCTCCACCCAAGGTCATGAGTGGCGTAATCAGGTTAAGAAGAAAAGAAACGGTGGTTCCCATGAAATCGGAAAAAGCCCTGTTTGCACTTGTCAAAGCGGCTTTTAACCAGCGAAGAAAAATGCTGAGAAACGCAGTAAGGGGTTTGTTTGAACCCGAATTTTTAGAGAATCCCATATTCAATAAACGTGCAGAACAACTGAGCATTGCAGATTTTGCTGAACTCAGTTTTCATATGCGCTAATAAGAACCCATTGGAAAGAAAAGTATTGATCACCGCCAATGCCCATCCCTATCTCACAGAGCGATTGGAGCAATTGGGTTTTAAAGTAGTATTTATTCCGGGCATTGGAGACCTTGCTTTGGAACAAGCCATTGTGGATTTGGAAGGTCTAATTGTAACCACTAGACCAGTAAAAAAGGAATTGTTGGAAAAAGCCACCAAACTCAAATGGATTGGAAGATTGGGTAGTGGTATGGAACTCATAGACACGGATTATGCTCAAAGCAGGGGTATTCTTTGTGTGAGTAGCCCAGAGGGTAATTGCAATGCCGTTGCCGAACATGAGCTGGGTTTGCTATTGGGTTTAATGAATAAAATACCCAGCAGTGCACTTGAAATTAAAGATGGCAAATGGATCAGAACCGAGAATAGGGGCGAGGAGTTAACCGGTAAAACCGTTGGGATCATTGGCTTTGGTCATACTGGTCAGGCCTTCGCCAAAATCCTTGCTGGCTTTGGGTTGAAAGTCTTGGCCTATGATAAATACAAACAGGGATTTTCTACTGGCTATGTTCAAGAAGCTAGCTTGTATGAGATTCAGCAAGAAGCCGATGTGATTAGTCTGCATGTTCCCCTAACTGATGAGACTTTTCATTTGGCCAATGATGTTTTTTTTGAATCGCTTCAGCAAAAACCTTATTTCCTAACCACCTGCCGCGGAAAAGTAACTGATACCCTTGCCCTTAAGAAGGCTTTGAAAAATGGAAAAATTAGGGCAGCAGGTTTGGATGTATTGGAAAATGAAAAATTAGAGAACTATAGCCAAGCAGAAAAAGAGACCCTTCAATGGTTATTGTCTCAAACCAATGTACTCATTACACCCCATATTGCCGGTTATAGTCATGAAGCCTATTTTAAAATGGCCAAAGTGGTTTTGGACAAACTGGGCTTGGCTTAGAGAAATTACATTTATTTGATTTTGCAAATATTTCCTATTTTTGCAGACCTACAACGCTACAGTCAAACGTGGCGTTGTATTTTTTTTACAGCTTCTAAACAGCAAGAGTATGAGTGATTATGTAACACAGGAGACCTTTGACAAGATGCGTGAGGAATTGCAGCGTATGAAGTCTATTGAACGTCCTGCAGCATCCAAAGCCATTGCAGAGGCAAGGGAAAAGGGTGACTTGAAGGAAAATGCAGAATATGACGCTGCCAAAGAAGCCCAAGGCATGCTAGAAGCAAAAATCAAACAATTAGAAGGCGTGATCAGCAATGCAAAAATTGTGGATCCCGGCACTATTGATATTAGTAAAGTAACCATCTTGACCAAAGTGACCATTACCAATTTGGCCACTAAGAAAACGGTTACCTATCAAATTGTAGGTGAAAAAGAAGCCGATTTGAAATTGGGTAAAATTTCTGCTAGCTCTCCTATTGGAAGTGGCTTATTGGGTAAGGTTGTGGGTGAGGTTGCTGAAGTGCAAGCACCTAATGGCATTATTAAATTCAAGGTTGAAAATATCAGCATCTAAGGGCATGACCATTTTTTCAAAAATCATTGCTGGAGAAATTCCGTCTTATAAGATTGCAGAGAACGACCATTTTTTTGCCTTCCTAGACATTTTTCCATTGGTGAAAGGTCATGTATTGGTGGTGCCTAAAATTGAGACAGATCAATTCTTTGATTTAGACAATGACTATCTTTCTAAGATTCTCTTGTTTTCCAAACCCATTGCCAAAGCTATTGAGCAGGCATTCCCCTGTAACCGTTGTGGGATCAGTGTTGTAGGCTTAGAAGTGCCACACGCACACTTACATTTGGTACCCATTAATGATGCAGATGATTTGAACTTTACAAGGGGTAAATTAAAATTGTCACCTGAAGAACTCAAAGCGGTTCAAAGCGCCATTCTAGAATTTCTAGTGGCTATTTAGTTTTCACCCTTCCCGGATTTTTGGCAATAAAATCGTCCCAGCCCTTTAAGCCCTTTACAGCCGTACCCAATACAGAAGAAGTTTGGTAATGATGGCAAAGCGCCACGGCCAAAGCATCGGTAGCATCAAAATATTGAGGTTGCTCATCAATGGAAAGAATCCGCTGCAACATTTTCCATACCTGATCTTTATCGGCATTGCCATTACCCGTAATTGACTGTTTCACTTTTTTAGGTGAGTATTCAGTTACACCCAATTTAGCTTGCATAGCTGCCGCGATGGCCACTCCCTGAGCCCTTCCTAATTTGAGCATACTTTGTACGTTCTTGCCAAAGAATGGAGCTTCAATGGCAAAAGTAGAGGGATGATAGAGGGCAATCAATTCCATTACCTTGGTATGAATCATTTCTAGTCTGGCATAAATGTCTTTTTCATGGGCCAGCTTTAATACATCCATTAATAAGACCCGGGGTTGGTTGTTTTCTACCCTTAATAAAGCATATCCCATTACTGTAGTGCCGGGGTCAATTCCCAATATGATCTCAGGTTTTTTACTCATCTTGGTAAAAATAAACCAAAGCAGTGAGCATTTTTCATTCTGCTTCCGAAAGCCGTTCTTTGTGCTTTAAAATCTACAGCTGAAAAGAAATTATAAAATATTCCTGAATTATGTGCTGGGTCCAGTTCTGTTTGTCTGGCTGGCTTATTCTATTTACCAGCAAGTGCAAAACCACAAAGACTTAGACCAGTCTTGGAACCTCATCAAGCAAACACTGGCAGAAAAAGGTTGGGAAATTTTTGCACTTGTTTTTTTATTAATGATCCTGAATTGGGGCTTGGAAGCCAGAAAATGGCAATTATTGGCTAGTAAGGTTCAGTCCATTTCTTATTGGAGTGCGTATAAAGCCATTTTATCAGGCCAGGCATTTGCACTCAATACCATCAACCGTTCTGGCGATTTTGTTGGGAGAGTTTTGTATTTAGAAGAGGGCAATAGATTAAGGGCTGTTGGCTTATCCTTAATTGGTTCTATGAGCCAGATCTTAGTCACTTTTAGTCTTGGTTTTATTTCTTTAACCATACTTAGGTTCACCTTATTGGACAACCAGACCATTTTGCCGGGTCTCTCTGCATTTTGGTTAGACGCTCTTTTAATTGGCTTAATACCTGGGATTTTCTTGTTTGCTGTGTTTTATTTTAATGTGGCATTGGTGATTAAATGGATAGAGCGGATACCCTTTGTGAGCAAGTACAAATTCTTTTTGGAGAAAATGGAAAATTTGCACAACAAAGAATTAACAAGAATTTTGTTACTTTCTGTGCTTAGGTACGTTGTATTTCTTGTCCAATATCTGTTGTTGTTGAAAATATTTGGGGTAGACGCAAACTGGCAAGTATTGTTGTGCTTGGTTTCAGTATTGTTCATGCTAATGGCCATGATTCCTACCATTGCACTTGCAGAATTGGGGATTAGGGGAAAACTGAGTTTAGAATTATTTGGCTTAGTAACTACCCAACAACTGTCCATTTTGGCTGTTTCTGCAGGAATTTGGATCATTAATTTGATTATACCAGCCGTTCTTGGAACGGTCTTTTTACTGGGTTTGAGGTTGTTCAAGCAAAAAGAACAAAAGTCATAAATCATGACGCGGCTTTTTGCTAGCTTTATAAAGATTATTCAATAGTTACTGTGAAAAAAATAATATTGGTTTTCCTTTTATTGTCTATTTATAGACCCTTGACAGCGGGTGACGACTTCTGTGGTATCCGCAATACCTCATTTCAGGATGGTGAAAGCATTTCTTTTGTAGTGTTTTACAATGTGATTGGGCTTTATGTTAATGCTGGCGATGCCAACTTTACCACCAAATTGGAATACCTGAATAACAAACCCGTTTATCATGTAGTAGGCGTGGGTAATTCCAATCCTAGTTATGACTGGATTTTCAAAGTAAGGGATCGTTATGAAACTTATTTTGATACGGCCAATTTGCAACCCATGAAATTTATCAGAAGTGTGAATGAGGGTGGGTTCAAACACAATGAGAACGTTACGTTTAATTTGCAAACCAATACCGCCGTTACTACTACAGGGTCCTTTAAAGTGCCTGGATGTATTCAAGATGTATTGAGTGCTATTTATTATGCACGCAATATTGATTTCAATAAATACAAACCGGAAGACAAGATTCCATTTAGTATGTTTTTGGATAATGAGGTACATAATTTGTACATCAAGTATGAAGGCAAAGAAACCATAAAAACCAAGTATGGTAAATTTAGGGCTATCAAGTTCAAACCCTTACTGGTAAAAGGTACCATGTTTGCTGGCGGAGAAAAAATGACTGTTTGGGTTAGTGATGATCCCAACCATATTCCGTTGAGAATTGAAAGCCCAATTGTGGTGGGAAGCGTTAAAGTAGACATGATGCAATACCGCAACCTGCGTTACCCTCTTACTTCCAATTTAAATTATAACTAGTCTCTTTGTTTAATCAAGGGTAAATGATTCCGTTGCACGGATACCCTTTTCTGTTTGCTGTAATTTGCAGCACTCATTGAATGCATCGTGTTCAAAAAACAAAGTATAGTTTTCATCCAAGGCTTCTTGCAAAAATGATTTTTTCTCTTCTAAGGTAGTAAGCGGAAACATATCATAAGCCATTACATAAGGTAGTGGAATATGTCCGGTAGAAGGCAATAGATCTGCCATATAGACCAGGGTATTCCCCTTGTAATTGATTTGGGGTAGCATCATTTGATTGGTATGGCCAGACACAAAACGGATATTAATATTGTCACTAAAAGCAGTGATACCCAGCTTGCCAGTTTCTTTTAATCCTTGTTCTGGTGTGGCTATAAATTGCAATTGACCTGACTGCTGTATGGGTAGTATATTCTCTTTTAAAAAGCTGGCTTTTTCCCTATCATTGGGAACGGTAGCCCATTTCCAATGGTCTTGATTACTCCAATAAATGGCATTTTCAAATGCGGGTACTAATTTTTCACCTACTCTTTTAATGCTTCCGCCACAGTGGTCAAAATGCAAATGCGTTAATAATACATCAGTAATATCACTGCTGTGAAATCCTTTGGCAGTAAGGGCCTTGTTAATATCTGTTTCTCCACTTAAATGATAATGACCAAAGAATTTTTGATCCTGTTTGTCACCCACACCATTGTCTACCAAAATTAACCGATTACCGTCTTCAATTAAGAGACACCTTAATGCCCAATTACAAAGATTGTTTTCGTCTGCAGGATTGAGTTTGTTCCACATGCTCTTTGGAACCACACCATACATGGCGCCGCCATCTAGTTTAAAATAACCTGCAGAAATACTGTGGAGTTTCATATTATGCGAGTGATTTTTTTTGTTTTGATGCCGCCATAATCAACATGATCAAGCCAATCACAAAGAAGATAATCAAAGCCAGTACAGAATTGCGTTGTGATCCACTCAATTCATTGATGTATCCAAAACTAAACATGCCAATCACAATGGCAATTTTTTCTGTTACATCATAGAAACTAAAATAAGAAGTAGTATCCTTTGTTTCTGGCATTAGTTTGGCATAGGTGCTGCGGCTCAATGACTGAATGCCACCCATAACAAATCCTACTAGTACGGCTAGTAAATAAAATTCATTGATCCCATTTCTAGGAAGCTTGTATCCAATAAAACAAAGCAGGATCCAAAATAACACACAAAACATGAGGGCTTTAAAATTGCCAATCTTGTTTGATAGTCTGGCAATTAAAAATGCACCTGGAACGGCCACCAATTGAATGATCAAAATGGCAATAATTAAATTGGTGGTTGGTATATTTAATTCGCTCTTGCCATAAAGCGTTGCAGCTAACATGACTGTTTGTACGCCCATATTATAGAAAAAGAAAGCTGCTAAAAAACGTTTTAAAATAGGAGTATGGCTGAGTTGTTTCCATACTTTGTTCAGCTCTTTGTAGCCATGTGTAAAAAGATGGCCCTTTTCTGGCTTGTCTACAGCAGGAGTCCCTTTGGGTAATCGGCTCAGGGCAAATTGTCCAAAACCCCACCACCAAATACCTACTAACAAAAAGGAAATCTGTGAAGCTTTTCCAGTATTGATGCCAAATTTTTCAGGCATTAATACAAATACAAAACAGATGATTTGTAAAATCACACTTCCTATATAGCCCATGGAGAATCCTTTGGCAGAAATCCTATCCTGATCTTCGGGTGCAGCAATTTCTGGCAAATAAGAATTGTAAAAAACTAGGCTACTCCAAAATCCAATACAGGCAATGATTAAACAGCCCAATCCATAGGCCAAATTATCTTTATCATAAAAGTACATGGCTGAACATGCCAGACTTCCCATGGTACAGAAAAAGAAAAGGAACTGTTTTTTATTGCCCTTGTAATCTGCAATAGAAGACAATAGGGGAGACATCAAAGCCACAATCATAAATGCCACAGCTAATGCATAATTGTAGAGAGAAGTATTCACATATTCTCTTCCAAATAGATGTACTGTATCATTGGCTGTTGCCTCATTACCATCGCCGGTAACGGCCTCATAATAAGCTGGAAAAATGGTAGAAGTGATGACTAGGTTGTAAACACTATTGGCCCAGTCATACATGGCCCATCCATTAATCACTTTCTTCGGTGCAGTTTGCATGCAATTCGTTTTGGTGCTTAAAGATAGGGAAAGCGGGATTGGCTTGGCTTACAATTTACCAGTATAAATCAGGGCCAATAAAGCCAGACCTACCACAATGCGGTACCATCCAAACAATTTGAATCCATTTCTTTGCAAAAAGCCAATAAAAAATTTAATGGCCAACATAGCTACCACAAAAGCTACCATGCTTCCTACAAACAAAGAAAATAGGTTGTCCGTATTGGTTAATAATTCAGGAGATTCTTTCCAAGCTTTTAAAAGCTTATAGCCAGTAGCTGCTGCCATAGTAGGTACTGCTAAGTAAAATGAAAATTCTGCAGAAAGATTTCTGGTCAATTTTTGTTGCATACCACCAATGATACTGGCTGCACTTCTACTTGTTCCAGGAATCATGGCCAAACACTGCCAGAACCCAATAATTAATGCTTGTTTGAGGGTAATTTGCTCGTCTTCTTCTACTGTTGGAGTTTGAAACAGATTGTCAATAAACAAAAGGATAACACCCCCTACTAAAAGGGTAATGGCCACCGTGAGGGGGCTTTCTAATAGTTCGTCAATTTTTTTAGAAAAGATAAAGCCAAGTAATAGGGCAGGAAGAACGGCCACTATCAATTTTAAATAAAAACCTTTTCGGTTTAATGGGAAAAATTTGTTCCAATAGAGTACTACCACAGAAAGGATAGCACCTAGCTGTATGGCAACTTCAAATAATTTGGTAAACTCGTCTTTTTCAATACCCAAGATCCTACTGGTAATAATCATATGTCCAGTGGAGGAGACAGGAAGGAACTCAGTTAACCCTTCAACAACTGCAATAAGAATGGTTTCTACCGGTGTCATTTGGATTTTTTAAAGATCGCATAAATTTCTACCAACAAACCTAATACAATCAACAACGGAGCTACTGTGATTCTAATAGTGCCATAGACTTCCTTGGTTTCAAATACATTGGGGTCAGCTGATTTGCCACCGCTCATTAAGAAAAATCCTAAGGCAATGATGACACCGCCAATTAGCATCCAAGTCAGGTTTTCTTTGGCAAACAATGCTGCCATTTTCTTTTGTTCACTCATCACTCAAGTTATTATTAGGTTTCTAAGTTAAGGTTTCAATGGTTGGTATCAATACAAATCGTCCAGTTTCATTTTCAGGTATTTTAACACAGAACGGTGTGTGCTAAATACGGAAATGCCAACACCCAAAACAATCATGCCCCCAAACAAAATCAGGGTCAGTTGAACGTCACGAATGGCTTTTAATTGAGGAAACTGGCTTTCCGCCCAACTAATTAGGGTGAATAATAGGGCTATGGCTATTAACGAACTAATTAAACCGTTTACCACCGCTTTGATATTCATGGGTTTGGCAATAAAGCCCCTTGTGGCTCCTACCATTTGCATGGTTTTAATCAGAAAGCGGTTGCTAAACATGGCCAAACGAATGGTATTGTCAATGCTAAAAATGACTATCACACATAGTATAATGGCTACCACCAAAAAGATTAATCCAATTTTTGAAGCACGTTCATTGAGGTTGGTTACCAGACTTTGGGGGTATTGTAATTCTGTAATTTGGTTACCATAAGCCGCCATCAATTCGGTAGAGATCTTAGCCAGACTGTCTTTGTTTACATAGTTGGCTTTGGCATAAAAGTCAATACTTTCTGGCAATGGATTCACTTCTAAGATCTTGGCCCAGTCTTCATTATTCTCCTTGTTCCAGATTTGTTTGGCGCTGGTTTTGTCTACATACACCACGTTTTTGGCATAGGGTTTAGACGCAATAAACTGTTGAATTTGGCCAATGGTATCCTTGTTCATGGTACGCAAATAGGCACTCAATCTAATATCTTCCTTAAAGGCATTGCCCACCGAACTAATGTTCAGAAAGAACCAGCCCATGATCCCCAGAATCAATAATACCAGTGCTACCCCTACTATACTGTAGATATAATTGGGTTTACTGCGTTTCATAGATGATTTACCAACAGCGGCCATAGTTCAGTTTTTTGTCAGGGAAACCGGATTTCAGAAATCGGTTCCCGTTGGGCAAATGTAGGCTTTTGAGCGTTAAACACTTACATTTGCAGCCATTCAAAATGGTTTTTTACAGCCCAAATTACCGCTTTCGGGTCTTAATAGGGTTAAAGATTTGTTAGAACAATGGAATACGATTTCAGAAAAATTGAAAAGGAACGTCAAAGGCAGTGGCGTGAACAGCATGCCTATCGCGTTAGCAATACCAGCGATAAGCCAAAATATTATGTGTTAGACATGTTCCCTTATCCAAGTGGGGCAGGTTTGCATGTGGGGCATCCGCTAGGTTATATTGCTTCTGATATTTTTAGCCGATTCAAGCGTTTGCAAGGATTCAATGTCTTGCATCCCATGGGATATGATGCTTTTGGATTGCCCGCAGAACAATATGCCATTGAGCACGGAGTGCATCCAGCCATTAGTACAGATAAAAATATTGATACGTTTAGAAAGCAATTAGACAATATTGGATTTTGTTTTGACTGGGAGCGTGAGATCAGAACCTGTCAGCCCAATTATTATAAGTGGACCCAGTGGATTTTTCTGCAATTATTCAATAGCTTTTTTAATAAGCAAACGCAGAAGGCTACGCCGATAGCTGAATTGATTGCCAGCTTTTCAAAAGAGGGGAATGCCCTTCATACTTTTCCAGCAGCAGTAAATTACCAACTAGCACAGTTTGGTGCGGATGATTGGAAAGGATTTTCAGAAAAGCAGCAGCAGGAAATTCTGATGCATTATAGACTGGCTTTCTGTGGTTATGGAGAAGTGAATTGGTGTGAGGCATTGGGTACGGTATTGGCCAATGATGAAGTGGTGAATGGGGTGAGTGAAAGAGGTGGTCATCCGGTTGTGAAAAAGAAATTGCGTCAATGGTATTTACGCATTACCGAATATGCAGACCGTTTGCTAGAAGGCTTGGAACGCGTGGAGTTCAGCGAATCCATGAAAGAAATGCAAACCAACTGGATTGGTAAAAGCTATGGTGCTGAAATTGATTTTGAAATAACTGGTGTGCCTACAGCTGGTCAACAATTAAAAGTCTATACCACCAGACCCGATACCATTTTTGGCGTAGACTTTATGGTGATTGCACCAGAACATGAATTGATCAATACCATTACTACTGCAGAACAACAAGCAGCAGTAGATGAATATTGTACCTATGTAAAAAGCCGCAGTGAAAGAGAGCGTCAGGCAGAGAAAAAAATCAGCGGATGCTTTACTGGTGCTTATGCCATTAATCCTTTTAACGGGGTAAAAATTCCTATTTGGATTTCTGAATACGTATTGGCAGGTTATGGCACAGGAGCCATTATGGCTGTGCCTTGCGGCGATGATCGGGACTTTAAATTTGCCCAACATTTTAATATTCCCATTACCAATATTTTGGGTGATGCCTTTAATGGTTCGGAAGCCAATCCAACCAAGGATGCCAAATTAGAGAATAGTGATTTCTTAAATGGAGTAGTGATGCGTGATGCCATTGCCATTGTAAACCAGCGTTTGGAAGCAATGGGTATTGGCAAATCCAAAGTGAATTTTCGCATGCGCGATGCGGCTTTTAGCCGTCAGCGTTATTGGGGTGAACCCTTTCCCATTCAATGGAAGGAAGGAACAGCCTATCCTTTGGCAGCAACCGAATTGCCTTTGCTATTACCTGAAGTAGATACCTATTCACCTGGTCCTGAAGGAGAAGGCCCATTGGCCAATATTCCTAAATGGGTTTCAAAAGAATTAGAAACCAATACCATGCCTGGTTATGCCGGTAGTAGTTGGTATTTTCTGCGCTATATGGATCCTCATAATGACCAAACATTTTGTGATAGGGCTGTGAGCGATTATTGGAACCAAGTGGATTTATATATTGGTGGAACTGAACACGCGGTAGGGCATTTGCTCTATAGCCGTATGTGGACCAAGGCCCTCTGTGACCTGGGTCATATTGGTTTTGACGAGCCTTTCAAGAAGTTATTGAATCAAGGAATGATTCAGGGTTCTTCTAGATTTGTCTATCGCCTAAAAGGCACACAGGAATTTATTTCCTATGGATTAATCAAGGATTTTGACACCGTAGACAAATTGCATGTAGACGTAAATATAGTGGATGGTATTGAGCTAGATACTGCAGCTTTCAACAAATGGAAGCCTGATTATGCTGGTGCTAGTTTTCAATTAGAAGATGGAAAATATCTCTGCGGAACAGAGGTAGAGAAAATGTCTAAGTCTAAATTCAACACCGTGAATCCGGATGAATTGGTTCAGAAATTTGGCGCCGATACTTTCCGGATGTATGAAATGTTCTTGGGCCCCGTTGAACAGAGCAAACCCTGGGATACCAAGGGGATTGAAGGGGTGCACCGTTTTATCAAAAAGCTTTGGCGCTTATTCTTTGATGAGCTAAAGGGAAGGGTATGGAATGAAGACGCCCCCAATGCTGCAGAATTAAAAGTTTTGCACAAAGCCATTAAGAAAATCCAAGAAGACACGGAGCGTTTTAGTTTTAATACAGCTGTAAGTGGTTTTATGATCTGCGTGAATGAATTGGCAGACCTGAAATGTTATAAACGCGCTGTTTTGGAGCCTTTGCTGGTATTGATTACCCCTTATGCCCCTCACGTTGCAGAAGAGCTTTGGGCGGCTTTGGGTAATACCAGCTCTATATTAGACGCGGCATTCCCTGTATTTGATCCTGCTCATGTGGTAGAATCAGCCAAAGAATACCCTGTAAGCATCAATGGTAAAGTAAGAACAAACCTGCTTATTTCATTAGACGCAACTGAAGCCGAGGTTCAAGATTTGGTCTTGGCCAATGAACTGGTGCAAAAATGGGTAGAAGGCAAGCCTTTAAAGAAATTCATATTTGTAAAAGGCAGGATGATCAATTTGGTGATCTAAGTTTCAGATATCTAATTTTCATCATAGCCCCAGTTTAATAGCTGGGGCTTTTTCATTCCTGTAAAAAACGCCCAAATTCAAAGGGCTTTTATTACATTGCTGCACCAAAATTCCAACTATGCATTTCAAACGACTGCTGTTTACAGCCTGCATTATTGCTACCACCCTAGTAGCTGGTGCCCAGAAAAAAACCTTTAGTCAAGAAGAACTATTGGCCGGAAAACTGCCCAAGGATTTTTTCAATTCCCTACCACTAGTCCTCAAATGGGTAGATGATGAGCATGCAGAAATGTACCAGAAAATTCATCCGGATTCTGCTTTTAAGACCTATATCATGGAAGTAAAAACGGGAGCACTTACCTTGAAGACAGAGGGAGGGGCACCCAGTAGGGGACCAGGTATGGCATCGCCCTATGCCAAATCAATTATTACCAAAGACAATGACCTTTTTGTAAAAGCTGGTGGTGTTGAGAAAAGAATTACCAATGACAAGGCTGAGGAAAAAAATCCCATGTTCTCACCTGATAGCAATTATGTAGCATTCACTAGAAACAATAATTTGTTTACAGTGAACTTGGCAACTGGTAAGGAAAATCAATTGACCACGGATGGCACTGCAACTACCTTAAATGGTTATGCTAGCTGGGTTTATTTTGAAGAGATTTTTGGTAGAGCTACGCGATACAGGGCTTATTGGTGGAGACCAGATAGCAAGCAATTGGCCTATATGCATTTTGATGAGAGCATGATTCCTATGTTCCCTATCTATAATAGTGAAGGTGCTCATGGTTTTGTAGAAGAAACCCGTTATCCAAAATCTGGAGACAAAAATCCAGAAGTAAAACTTGGATTTGTAAGTCCTGATGGTGGCAATACGGTTTGGGCCGATTTTAATGAAAAAGATGACCAGTATTTTGGATGGCCTGTTTGGAAACCTGGTACCAGCAATCTACTTGTCTATTGGATGAACCGTGGTCAAGACAATATGAAAATGTATGATGTTGATCCTGTAGGTGGAAAGAAAAAAGAAATCTACGACGAGAAACAAAAAACCTGGATTGACCTAGAAGACCGCGTAAGTGGTAGGGTCAATTTCATTACCAATAATACCCAGTTTATCATGCAAAGTGATAGAACGGGTTGGAATCATTTGTACCTCTATAATAGTGATGGGGTATTGAAAAATGCCATTACCACCGGTAATTATACCGTTACTGGCATCAAGTATATTGACGAAAAAAATAGTCAGGTTTATTTTACGGCCAGAAGCCGCGAGAATACAGCTAGGATTGATTTGTATGTTGCCAAGTTTAATGGTAGTAGCTTAAAGCGTTTAACCTTTGGTGAGTTCAATCATAGCAATATTAGTTTGTCTCCAACGGGTAAATATTTTATTACAACTTATAGCAGTGTAACAACCCCAACTAAGACTACGCTAGTTGATAATACCGGTAAAATTATTCGTGAATTGGGCGATAGTAAATCAGCTGTGATGGACCAATATGAATTGGCCAAAACTGAACTGATTCGCATCAAGAGTGCAGACGGTTTGTTTGACCTACCAGCCTATGTTACTTGGCCTGCAAAAATGGATCCCAATAAAAAATATCCTTTGTTGGTGAGTATCTATGGTGGTCCTAATGCAGGAACGGTAATGGATAGATGGGGTTGGTCAACTAACGGTCAATTCTATGCACAAGAAGGTGTGATACAAGTAGCTTTTGACCATCGCGCCAGCGGACATTTTGGAAAAGCTGGAGTAAACTATATGCACCGTAACCTAGGCTATTGGGAAATGGAAGATTATAAGACCATGGCCAAATGGTTTATTGCCAATGGACAAGCTGATCCTACCAAAATTTGCATGACCGGATTTAGTTATGGAGGATACATGAGTTGCTATGCATTAACCTATGGTTCTGATGTGTTCACACACGCTATGGCTGGAGGTTCAGTGGTTGACTGGCGTTTGTACGATAGTCATTATACCGAGCGTTTTATGGATACACCACAAGAAAATCCAGAAGGTTATAAAAGTAGTAGTGTATTAACCTTTGTAGATAAATTCAAAGGTCAATTACAACTGGTGCACGGTACCATGGATGACAATGTGCACATGCAAAACAGTATTCAGTTGGTAAGTGCTTTGCAAGACAAGGGTAAGGATTTTGAATTCATGTTATATCCTGGAGGTCGCCATGGATGGGGTGGTGCAAAGGGTAATCATTTTACCAATTTGAAAACCAAATTTATCTACAAATACTTGTTAGAAAAACCTGTTCCAAAAGCTTTGTTGAGATAATGATTGCAATAAGAATTTGATGACACAATATTTAATACTGCCCGGTCTTGGTAATTCTGGTCCGCACCATTGGCAAACTTATTTTGAACAGAAGGGCCCCAATTTTACTAGGGTGCAACAATCAGAATGGGACGCGCCAGATTGTGCTACTTGGATAGCAACCATTGACAGGGCAGTATTAGCTTTTGAACCTTCTAATATTGTTTTGATTGGTCATAGTTTGGCCTGTTGCACTATTGCGCATTGGGCAAATAAATATCAACGCAAGATTAAAGGGGCCTTACTGGTAGCACCTAGTGATATTGAAAATCCAGTCTATACTTTTCCATCCACTGGATTTGCTCCCATTCCGCTACAAACCATTCCTTTTAAAACCTTGGTGATTGCTAGTGATAACGATCCTTGGGTGTCTTTAGAAAGAGCGCAATTATTTGCAAATGCTTGGGGAAGTAAGTTGATTAATATTGGCGCTGCCGGTCATATTAATGCAGATAGTGGTTATGGGTCATGGGAGCAGGGTTTAGAATACTTGCAATATTTTGAATAAGTGTTGCCGTAAATTTTGCAATAATGGTATTCAATACTGTATCAATTCATAGTTAGTTCTGTTGGAATTTTATGGAAAACAAACCATGGAAAATAATAACAGTATTACCGACACAAATCATTTGATCAATTACCCACCAGCAGAAGATATTTTCAAAAAAAGTACGCGCGTGGTGAATATAGAACCCGAAGATCCAGTACTGAAGATTTTAGGTGATAACAATGCAGACAGTACAGATTTGGATGTGCCAGGTGCAGACTTAGATGATGCTGAAGAGGTAGTTGGCAGTGAGGACGAAGAGAATAATTATTATAGTATTGGAGGAGATGAGCACAATGCACTTGATGAAGCTGGCGAATAAATCATTGCGCTGTTTACTTTATCATTTCCCTAATTTTAATGAGCGCAAAATTTATTTGAATGAGTAATGGGAATATGTTTGCATCCCTGGTAAAAAATAACCGTTCCGCTTTTTTCCCGGTAGTCAATTTTGATATTGCTAGTGAGCATTTATTGCTCTTAGATTTTACTGCTGCTAATGAAAGTATTACTGCAGCAGTATTGGCTAGTACGGAAAGTTTTAGTGCTTATGTAAGTCAAGAGCTAACAAAAGCCAATGCCAAATTTGGGATTGGTGGTTATAATGAACATAGAACAGTGTACAGTAGGAGCAAAGTTTTTGATAGTGCTGAAGGTGATGAGCCAAGGAGATTGCATTTAGGCCTAGACATTTGGGGATTAGTAGGAACACCTGTTTTTGCTGTAGCCGATGGCTATGTGCATAGCATAGCCAATAACGCTGCCTATGGCGATTATGGGGCAACTATCATCCTTGGTCACAGACTTGATGGATTTGAGTTTTATAGCTTGTATGGGCACCTGTCATTAGCCGATTTAAGTCAACTAGAACAAGGCCAACCCATAAAGGGTGGAAGCTTGATAGCTCATTTTGGCCCCCCAGCAGAAAATGGCCAATGGCCACCACATGTACACTTTCAATTGATCTTAGATATAGAAGGCAAAGAAGGTGATTATCCTGGGGTCTGCCGTTTTAGTGAAAGAGAATCCTATTTAGACAATTGTCCTGATCCTGATTTGGTTTTGCAATTATTACAATATGCAAAACCCCCTTTATCAGCTAGGAGTTAATCCTAGATGACAAAGAGGGTTGCTGGTTTCTCATGAATCTGATTAGCTATTGTAAATCACTGCAAAAGTCTTTGCAAATTCAGCCAGGTTTCTTTTTCCAAAAACTGGTTTGGGTTTGCTTAAATAATCTGTTGCCATTTCTCCACTCTTTACAGCGGTACCCATTTCAGTATAATTCTTGGCAACCTCTTCTGAAAGACCTGCTTGAACCATACCACCATGGTTTTGCTCATCGGTAAAATCAACCCAAGGCAATTCTGGTTTTCCAATTGCTGCACCAAGAATGGCGGCAATTTCAGTAGGTGTTTTTTCATCACTCACAACATATTGTGTGCTATGGCCACTAAAATCCAAAGCTAATAAGGCTTTTGCGGCAGCGTCGGCAATATCAGCTGGGTGTACCAACACAAGTGTGTTGTTGCTACCATAATTGCCCCCAATAATATGCATGTGTTTAATCATACCAATATTGGCCAAGAAATTGGTAAAGAAGAATCCTGGGCGTAAATGCAATACGTCTACACCAGTTAAACGGCTATAGGCTTTTTCTACTCGGAATAAACCACTTACTGGTCCACAACCGGTTTCCATATGGGCACCAATACTGCTCAGGTTGACTACTTTTTTTACGCCACTTGCTTCAATAGCTGCTGCATAGTTTTCACCTTGTTGTCCAATATGTCCTTTCCAATCGGCGGCATCCCAAGTTGGGGGCACCATGGTATAGATAGCGTCAGCGCCAGTAAAAGTTTTAACCAGAAAATCAAAATCTGCCACTGAGCCAATTGCTGCCGTTGCACCTGCCGCCGTTAGATCTTTCAAATTGTCCAAGCTTCTTCCAATAACGGTTACTTGGTGTCCTGCTTTTAATAGTTCAAGGGTAAGGGGTTTAGAAATATTGCCCGCTCCGCCTGTGATTACATACTTCATGTTTTTTTTGGTTTTATAGGTGATTGTTATAATTGTATATACAAATGAAAAATTAAAAAAATAGGTTAAGTTAATTGATCCGAGATCTGGTTCATGTTTTTGACTAACTCCTTAATGTCATGGTTACCCAAGGATGCTGAATAAGCAGCTTGAGACCTTGCCACACAAGCTTGTAATTCAGGTAATAGTTGTTTGGCTTTTGGACTAGGATACACATTTGTAATCTTTCCTTCTGTAGTTCTTACAACCAATTTTCGCTCTTCCAATTTTTCAATCAAACGACTGATGGTACTGGGTGTTAGCTGTAATTGGTCTGCAATCGATCCTGGCTGAATGCCTGGATTGTCTAATACCAATAGCAGTAAATAACCATGACTGGGAGAAAGGTCAACAGGCTTCCAACTTTCAATAGCCAGTTTTTCCACTTTACGCGCCAAAGCGTTGCTAGTGAAGTAAAGACATTTTGAAAATTTACAGTCCGATGTTTTCATGAGGAGACAAAGATAATTATCTTATTTGTATATGCAAATATATTTTTTCTGCTCAAATTTGGTCAGATAACAGAATGCTGCATCCTTTTTCGTTTTCTTGCAATGAGTGGGCCAACATAGATTGGGCAATGGTAGCTGCTGGAATAGAGCGGTACTTGCGTAAACTGCCCACCAAAAGGGGATTGATCCAACCATTGATCATAGCGGCAATCTTTTCACCAGAGCGATGTTCCTGTCTATTGCCTGTAATCAACGCTGGTCTAAAGATGGTTAATTGATCAAAACCTATCTTAGCCAAACTTGTTTCCATTTCAGCTTTCACCCTACTATAAAAAAAGCTGGAATTAGCACTAGCTCCCATGGCACTAATGACCATCATTTTTTTGGTACCTGCCCCAAATTGAAGACGGGCATATTTAACAGGGTATTCTAGATCCACTTTTTTAAAAGCTTCCTTGGTCTTCACTTTTTTAATGGTGGTTCCCAAACAACAAAACAGTGTATCTGCTTGAACCGTTCCTTGGTATTGGTCAAAGTCTATCATGTGCTCTTGCAGGTTGGGATGCTGGATACCTAAACTTCTTCTACTATATACATGTACGGTATGATAAGCACTGGATTGAAGCAACATTTCTAGGAGCAAAGATCCAGTTAGACCAGTGGCACCAATGACTAGGGCAGATTGTGTTTGCAAGGGTTGATTTTTACCAAAGCTATGATAAAATGTATTTTGTAGTTTTGAAGGGTATGGCCAACGATAATTTGAATAACGCACCCGAAAACCTGAGTCCCGCAGACAAGGAGTTTGAGAACACCATTCGGCCTAAGGAAATTGATGAATTTTCTGGACAGCCCCAATTAATTGAAAACCTGACCATTTTTATCAAAGCAGCCAAGCTAAGAGGTGAAGCTTTGGATCATATTTTATTTCATGGACCCCCGGGATTGGGTAAAACCACTTTGAGTAGAATTGTTGCCAATGAATTAGGGGTTAGTATTAAAGAGACTTCAGGACCTGTGATAGAGAAGCCAGGAGACCTGGCAGGTCTCTTAACCAATCTACAACCCAATGACGTTTTATTCATTGATGAGATACACCGCTTGAGTACGGTGGTAGAAGAATACCTCTATGCAGCCATGGAGGATTTTAGAATTGATATCATGATTGATAGTGGCCCCAATGCTAGGAGTATTCAAATTAATTTAAACCCCTTTACCTTGGTGGGTGCTACCACCAGAAGTGGCTTATTAACGGCGCCATTATTATCTAGGTTTGGCATCAAATCTAGATTGGAATATTATCAAGCAGAAACACTGAAAAAAATTATTGAAAGAAGTGCCAATATTCTCAATACTGCAATTAGTTCTGATGCAGCTGGAGAAATTTCAAGAAGAAGTAGGGGTACGCCAAGAATTGCCAATGGTTTACTGCGCCGCGTGCGCGATTTTGCTCAAGTGCTCAATGATGGCATTATTGATCTTGGCATTACCCAACACGCACTAAAAGCATTAAATGTAGACGAACACGGATTGGATGAAATGGATAATCGCATTCTTGCAGCCATCATTGATAAATTCAAAGGAGGTCCTGTTGGCTTAACCACCATTGCTACTGCAGTGGGAGAAGAATCTGGCACTATTGAAGAAGTGTATGAACCCTTTTTAATACAGGAAGGATTTTTGCAAAGAACACCAAGGGGAAGAGAGGCAACCTTAAAAGCATATAATCACTTGGGGCGTGAAACCCTGAACAGGGGCGGTACTCCCAGTTTGTTTAGCTAATAAAAAAGCTCCCCGATTTATCAGGGAGCTTTTTTTATGATCATTAGATTGGTTATGGTGCAACCAGTCTAAATCCGTTTCCGTGAATGTTCACAATTTCAATATCGGTATCGTCTTTTAGGTACTTGCGCAATTTGGCAATATACACATCCATACTTCTACCATTGAAATAAGTATCGCTACCCCAGATTTTTTTCAGGGCTCTTTCTCTTGGCAACAAATCATTTTTGTGTTCGGCCAACATCTTCAACAATTCATTCTCTTTTGGAGAAAGTGTTTGGGTAGTGCCATCGTGTTTTAGTTCACGCAATTTTGGATTGAAATGGTATTTACCCATATCAAATTCTTGGTTATCACTGATCTTATTGTCTTCTTCATTGCGCTTTAAGATGGCTTTGATTTTCAACAACAAAACTTCAGAGTCAAAGGGCTTGGTAATATAATCATCAGCACCCAATTTGTACCCTTGAATAATATCATCCTTCATGGTTTTAGCACTTAGGAAAAACAAAGGTATATCAGGATCCACATCGCGGATTTCTTCTGCTAGTTTGAATCCATCCATATTGGGCATCATCACGTCTAGCAAACAGATATCAAATTTTTCACGCTGAAAAGCTGCCAAACCCAAACGGCCATCTCTTTCCAGGGTTACGTCATAATCATTTAACTCCAAATAATTCTTGAGCACCATACCAAGGTTGGTATCGTCTTCGCACAAGAGAATTTTACTTTTTTTGTCTTCCATAACAAATTATTTATACTCAAATAAAGATAAAACAAACCCATTTTACTGCCAATTCAGCGCAATCTTTTGTTAAAACGGTTTTATCGCGCAGCATTTTATAAGCTTCTATAGCAAGTTCCGCTTAATTGTTGGCATTCTAACTATTAGTTTCTACAGTACCAGCAGGTTCTGACAGATTAACGCGCTAAAGACGGTTTTGGTTTTGCCGTTGAGCTTTACGGCCATGGATTTGTCAAATTCCTGAATGGCGGTAATCTCAATTTGTGATCCCAATTGCAGGTCAACCGAGTTCAAATAAGTGAGAAAAGAAGCGTCATTGTTTAAGACGCCACTGAGTTGGTATTTTTTACCAGACTGGCAAAGACTTAAGGGTGTTGCTTTGAGTTGGGGTAGTCTTCCGTGACTATCTGGTATGGGTTCCCCGTGAGGGTCAAATTTGGGATGGCCCAACATTTCGTCTATCCGGTTAAAAAACAAGTCACTTTGTAAGTGTTCTATTTGTTCGGCAATATCGTGCACTTCTTCCCATCCCAAACCCATCACGTCTTTTAAAAACAATTCTGTTAAGCGATGTTTTCTTAAAATCAGCAGCGCTTGCTTTCTTCCTTTCTCCGTTAATTCAATGGATTTGTATTTCTCGTACTTGATCAATTTTTTCTCGGATAGGTTTTTGACCATGCTATTGACCGTAGGCATTTTAATGTCTAGTAAAGCAGCAATCCTTTTTACAGAAATACTTTCTCCGTTTTGAGATAGCCTGTGTAAGGCTTTCAGGTAATTTTCCTCGGTCAGGGTCATGTTACAAATCTAAACTAATTGATTCTCAATGAGAAAATAAAAAATGTTAGACTAATCTAACATTAATATTATGTTTGTAGAACAATATTGTATGAAGTGCCGTTTTTACATATGGTTAGTAATTGTTTTTTTGCTTTCTCAAGCAATGCCTACGCATGCCCAACATGCCAATCAGTTCCTAGATACTATTATTAGAAAACCTATACCCAGTAACATAGAAAAATTATTGGAAGGAGAATCAGAAGAAGTAGTGGTTACGGGACTTACTAGGGCTGGATTTCAGAAAGAAAACCCCATTACTATTCAAGCTATTGCGTCTAAAACCATTGACAAAACCATTGCCTCCAATATCATGGACCAATTGAGCTTACATACCCCAGGTTTGTCAGTATTGAAAACGGGTCCCAATATTTCAAAACCCTTTATTCGGGGTTTGGGTTATCATAGGGTCTTAACCCTCTACGATGGAATAAGGCAAGAAGGACAACAATGGGGAGACGAGCACGGGTTGGAAGTGGATGGATTTCAAATTCATCGTGCTGAAATTATTAAGGGTCCCGCCAGTTTACTTTTTGGTTCTGATGCAATAGCAGGTGTAGTGAGTTTGATTCCTTATTTGCCCAAGCTTGACCAAGGGCAGGTAGAAGGAAGGGTATTAACGGAATACCAGTCAAATAATGGTTTGTGGGCCAGTGGTGTTAGATTGGGACAACGTAGCAAACATTTGTTATGGCAGGGTTCAGCTTCTAAAAGGATAGCTGGTAATTACAGCAATGCCATTGATGGGAAAGTCTATTTAACAGGATTTCAAGAAACCAATCTTGGATGGCAAATGGGTTATTATTCTAAAAAAGGGTCTAGTCTATTAAGCGCTACTTACTATGATAATTTGCAAGCCATTCCCGATGGTAGTAGGGACTCAACCAGCCGGCAATTTACCAAGCAAGTGTTGGATGGACAATTGGACGATGTTAAAAACAGACCCTTGGTTTCAGAAAGCGAATTAAATGGGTATGCACTATCGGGGTTGGTTCAAAGCATCAAGCATTATAGAGTCTATAGCAAACACCAGTATCAATTTGGAAAACTTGATCTAGATGCTATAATTGGCTTCCAACAAAATAACCGCAAAGAATTTACCCATCCAGCTTGGCCAGATCAAGCAGGTTTGTCTCTACAGTTAAATACACTGAACTATGGGCTCAACCTAAATATGCCTATATCAGCTATTGCAGAAATGTCAATAGGAGCCAATGGCATGTACCAGCAAAACAAACATTTAAACGCTACTGATTTTCCCATTCCCAATTTTCAATTATGGGATATTGGTGCCTATATACACGGTAAATGGAATTGGCAAAACTGGCATGTTGCAGGAGGCCTGAGATGGGATCAAAGACAATTAACATCAGCTGATTTTTATACTGGACCCAATCTTCAAAATGGATTTGAGCAACAATACCATTTTCCAGATACAGCTGGATCTGTATTGCAATTTCCAGCTTTTGAAAAAAGATTTAATGGATATTCTTTTGCACTTGGTGTAGCTTATAATATTAATACTACTTGGAGTCTGAAAGCCAATCTGTCAAGGGGTTATAGGGCACCCAGTATTACTGAATTGGCTTCAAATGGATTAGACCCGGGAGCCCATATACTTTATTTGGGAAATAGGGCTTTTGTACCAGAAACCAGTTGGCAACAAGACCTTGGAATTAGTTTAACAACCACTCAATTACAATGGAGTCTTTCTTTGTTTCACAATCGCTTGGATCATTTTATTTACCTCACACAACTCCTAGATGCAAATGGATTTCCTCAAACAGATGCACAGGGTAATAAGACATTTCAATACCAACAATCAGCTGCAAGATTGCTTGGATTTGAATCAGAAATCAAATGGCATCCTAGTTTTTTGCCGCAATGGAATATGACTAGCTCAATTGCCTATGTGCACGGCAAAAACCTGCAAGAACGTTTTAACGGAAAAGGGAATCAGGGAGAGTGGTTGCCTTTGATTCCACCTACCACTTGGCAAGGATCAATAGAGAAAAATTGGGTAACAAATTTTTCATGGATGCCCAATCTACATGTAACAGCTTCATGGGAATCTGCAGCAGCTCAAAACCGGTATTTGGCACTCTATGGAACCGAGACCAGAACAGCCGCCTACACCCTATTCCATCTTGGATGGGGAACAAGCTTGACATTAGGGAGCAAAAGGCAATTGTCTATTCAATGTCAGATTAACAACCTTTTTGACCTGGCCTACCAGAACCATTTAAGCCGTTTAAAATACTTGGAATACTATCAGTCTGCTCCAAACGGAAATTCAGGTATTTACAATATGGGAAGGAATGCTAGTATCAAATGCATTTTCAGTTTTTAGCCTTGTTCCAAAAAGCAACAATTATTTTTTTTTAGCAATCAGTAGCATTGGTTAATTTGTATGCCTAATTCAACAATGTTATGGCAGATCAATCTCAGTTTCTGGATGCAGTAAAAGCAGGATATCAGTTTAAAGGGGAGCACGCAAAAATTGGTGCTGGTATGTTTAATGGTGAAGTAGTGGCTGGCGCCGATGTGTTCATTCCATTAAAAACCCTAAACAGACATGGATTGATTGCTGGAGCAACTGGTACGGGTAAGACCAAAACCTTGCAGGTAATTTCAGAAATACTGAGTAATAATAGTGTGCCTGTTTTGTTGATGGATATCAAGGGAGACTTAAGCGGCATTGCTGCACCTGGCGTACTCAATGATAGACTGGCAGAAAGGTGTCAAAAAATCAATATCAGCTACCAGCCAGCTGCATATCCTACAGAACTAATGACCCTTAATGAAGGAAAAGGTGTTCGCTTAAGAGCCACCGTTACCGAATTTGGTCCAGTACTATTGAGTAAGATTTTGGGTTTGAATGATACGCAAGGTGGAGTTGTAGCTATGATTTTTAAATATTGCGATGACCAGCAAATGCCCTTATTAGATTTGCAAGATTTTATCAAAGTTTTGCAATATGTAGGTAATGAGGGTAAGGCAGAATTGGAAAAATCTTACGGAAAAATTTCAACCACATCTACTGGTACCGTATTGCGTAAAGTCATTGAATTGCAACAACAGGGTGCCGATGTGTTTTTTGGTGAAAGAAGTTTTGAAGTGGAAGATCTAATGCGCATTAGTGATGATGGTAGGGGAATGGTCAATATTTTGCGCGTAACAGACATGCAAGACAGACCCAAACTGTTTTCTACATTTATGCTACAACTCTTGGCAGAATTATATGCCAGTAGCCCAGAAGAAGGAGACTTGGACAAACCCAAGTTGGTATTATTTATTGATGAAGCACACTTGATTTTCCAAGAAGCTTCTGATGCTTTATTGCAGCAATTAGAAACTGTGATCAAACTCATTAGGTCAAAAGGAATTGGGATATTTTTCTGCACACAAAACCCGCAAGATATTCCTGCAGCCATCTTGGGGCAGTTGGGTTTGAAAGTACAGCACGCACTTAGGGCTTTTACTGCAGCAGATAGAAAGACCATTAAACAAGCCGCCGAGAATTTCCCTGAATCTGATTTTTATCAAACAGATGAACTCTTAACCCAAATGGGTATTGGAGAAGCGTTTGTAACCTTGTTGAATGAAAAAGGGATTCCTACGCCATTGGTACATACCATGCTTTGTTCTCCTACTAGTAGAATGGATGTACTAACGGATGCAGAAATAGATGCATTGGTTGCCAAGAGTAAATTGGTTCCCAAATACAAAGAGACGGAGAATTCTAAAAGTGCCTATGAAATTTTGGAAGCTAAATTGGCCGAAGCAGCTGAGAAGGAGGCAGAAGTAGAAGCGGAGAAACCCAAAAAAGGCGCGGCAAAAGAAGAAAGCTTTTTTGATAATCCAGTTGTTAAGTCAGTAGGTAGAACAGCAGCCGTGATGATTACAAGGTCTTTATTAGGAGCACTGGGTTTAGGCGGAAGAACTAGTAAAAGAAAATACTAGCGTTTTCTAACTATCCCTTCTTCGTCAATGCTCATCAACCCTTCTGCTATCATGAATTGCAGTACTTCCCAGACATGTGCTTCTTGATTGGCGTCTAGGTCTTGTAATAATTGTTTTACGGGAAAAGGGTTTGACCATAAGGATTTTATTCTAGTTGCAATTTCATTAAACTGCTCTTTACCCAATTTGTTTTTTTTCTTGTTCAAACAATTATCACAAATGCCACATGCTTGGTCTGTGGCTTCTCCAAAATATTGGGTAATGCTATTACTCCTACAACCATGATCCATTTGAATAAAATCTAGAAAAGCGGTGAGTCTTTTTCTGTACTGTTCTTTTCTAGCCAAATAATGATCTTGGTCAATCAATAGGTAATCTGCTGATGCTCGGTTTAACAAAAAATGAATTTGAGGGTTCTCTTTTTTGGGTAGGTATTCAATCATCCCAAAAGCTTTTAATTGCAAGAGTTGTTCCTGAATCAGGGCAAAAGGTTGTCTTAAATAGATGGAAAGTTTGTTTTCATTGATGCTGGTTTGAAAACTAAAAATTCCCTCATAGGTTCTAAGCAATGTTTTAATCAGTTCTTGCAATGCTGGATGATGCGTTTCAAATTCTCTGAGTTCTTGATTGCTAGTAGTAAACTGTACCTGGGTAGGTAAAAAAATCTTTTCTGAAAAACTGCAATGCCCTTCTTGTTCTAATATTTTTAGAACAGCAGTAACCAAATGACTGTCTAATTGAAAATTGGTACAGAAATTAGCAAGGTCAAAATCAAAATATTGTCCCTCTCCCAAGCCAACTGGTAATTGTAAATAGTTGGCCAATTCTTGGTAGACTTTTCTAATACTACTAATGGGGGGATAACGCTTGTCTGGCATGGATGCTAAGCCAAGAAGGTCCTCGCTTTGATACAATAAAATGGCATAGGATCTTTGACCATCTCTTCCCGCTCTTCCTGCTTCTTGGTAGTAGTTTTCTAAGCATTCAGGCGCGTCATAATGCACCACGGTTCTTACATCAGGTTTGTCAATGCCCAAACCAAATGCATTGGTGCAAGCCATGATTCTTGTTCTATTATTGATCCAATCGTCCTGCTTTTTACTTCGCTCTTCTGCGTCTAAGCCAGCGTGATAGAAGTCTGCTTCAATTCCTTGTAGCCCTAATAAATAAGCTATGTTCTTTGTCTGCTTTCTGCTATTGCAATAAACAATTCCAGATCCAGCAACCTTTTGCAAGATCTCTACTAGCCTGGCAATTTTACTCTCTACTTTAAAGACACTGTAAGAGAGATTGGGTTTGTTAAATGATTGATGAAATACAGCTGCATCCTGCATTTCTAATTTAGCAAGTATGTCTTTTTGCACCAATGGCGTAGCCGATGCCGTAAGCGCAATCAAGGGCACACCAGGTAGGGATGCTCTTATGGCTGCAATGCGTAAATATGTGGGTCTAAAATCATAGCCCCATTGAGAAACACAGTGTGCTTCATCAATGGCCAATAAACTCACGTTCATCAGGGCTAAATAGTCTTTGAAAATCTTGGTTTCTAAACGTTCCGGAGAGAGGTATAAAAATTTATAATCGCCTTCAACGGCGTCTTGTAAAACCAGTTTTACTTCATGAAAATTCATGCCACTATGAATAGCAGCAGCTGGAATACCTTTATTGGTCAGGTTTTCAGCCTGATCTTTCATAAGTGCAATCAATGGGCTCACTACAATACAAACCCCCTCTAATATTAATGCGGGTACTTGAAAACAGATGGATTTACCTCCACCAGTTGGTAGCAAGGCAAGCACATCTTTTTTTTCTAGAACGCTTTGAATAATAGATTCCTGTGTTGGTCTGAATTGGGTATGACCCCAATACTGCTGCAGGATGTCTAAGGGTGTTGCCTGCATCTAAACCACTTTTTTATAGTTCAGACGGATGCTGTTAATGGCCAAAACCACATCACTCAAACCCATGACTAGGGCCCCAAATCCTGGACTCAAATATCCCAATGCAGCAACAGGTATGGCAACAATATTGTAGATAAATGCCCAGAACAAATTTTCTTGGATGGTGATATAAGTATGTTTTCCCAAACCTAATGCTAGGGGAAGGTTTTTTAATCCATGGTTCATGAGCACTACCTGTGCACTTTGCATGGCAATATGTGAAGCATCGCTCAGCGAAATACCTACTGTGGCTTTTGCAAGAGCAGGAGCATCATTGATGCCATCGCCCACCATGGCTGTAGGTTCGTGTTGGTTAAAGTTGGTAATGGCTGCCAATTTTTGTTCTGGGCTTTGTTCTGCCAGCCATTCATCAATGTGTAAGGTGTTGGCCACTTGTTCGCATTTGGCCTTGCCATCTCCACTGAGCAAAATGGTTCTGATACCAGCAGCACGTAATTGTTCAATTACTTCAGCAGCTTCTGGTCTAATTTCATCTACTACGTCTATCCAACCCAAGAGTTCTCCGTTCTTAGTAATGTAAACGTTGTGGCTATGGTCATGATAAGTGTGGGCAATTCCCTTAAATGAAACTGCTTGATACTCATTGCCCAATTTGTCAATGGCGCGCATACCCAAGCCTCGGATTTCTTCCACCTTGGCCCAACGAAGATCGTCTTTGACCTTCCATGCTTTGCTGATACTTTTGGCAATAGGGTGGTTAGAATATTTTTCAAGGGAGAAAGCAATTCTTTTAAATTGGGTTTCATCATTGTCTGCAATATTTTCAAAAGCATGAAAAGATGCTACGCTAAATTGACCTGTTGTAAGGGTGCCTGTTTTATCAAAGACTACTTGTTTAATTTGTTTGAAGACCTCTAAACTCTTGGCGTTTTTAAACAAGACTCCGTTACGTGCTGCTCTTCCCAAACCCACGGCAATAGCGGCTGGTGTGGCAAGCCCCATGGCACAGGGACAAGAAATAACTAATACGGCAATACCCCTTAACAAGCTTTCAGAAAAAGGGAGATGACCAATAAAATAATTGCCAATAATGGTTAAGATTGCTAAGCTAATAACGGTTGGAACAAATATGGCGCTGATTCTATCTGCCAGTTGTTGTATGGGAGGCTTTTCTGTTTGAGCCGCTTTGACCAGTTTTAGAATATTGGCCAATACTGTGTTTTCTCCTACAGCCGTGATATAGGCTTTTAGGGTGCCTGTAGAAACTACTGATCCTCCAATTAAGGTGTCATGCATTTTCTTTTCAACAGGGGTACTCTCTCCCGTGATAATGGACTCATCTACAGAAGCCTCTCCCCATAAGACTTTGCAGTCCATGGGCACGGCTTCTCCATTGCCTATTAATACAAGGTCACCCACTTTTAAGGTACCAGTTTCAACGGGGAAAACATGTTCTTGGTGTTGGTCATCATAAGCAATCATATTGGCCATTTGCTTTTTAGAGACCACCAATTTTTTTAATGCGGTTTGAGTAGTTTCTACTGATTTGTCTTCCATCCAATTGCCAAGGAAAACCAAGGTTAGAATGGTAGCAGCAGTTTCGTAAAACATAAAATTTGCTGCGTCACCAATGATGGTGCCATATAAACTGTAACCAAAGGCAGCAATAGCGCCAATGGCTATTAAAACATTCATGTTGGGAATACCCTTGAGCAAACTATGCCAGGCGCTTCTTCCAAAAAAATCCATACCCACAATGAATACCGGAATGGTCAAACCTAGTTGCACATAAGGATTCATCAAAAAATGAATATGCAAGCCAGGAATCATGTGTAATAACAGAGGTGCTGTAAAAATGATACAGAATAAAAATCTTTGAAAATGGTTTTGAAATAATTTCTTTGGTTTTTTCTCATCCGTTTCCTCTCCGGTAATCACCTGATAGCCTAGGCCTTCAATGCCTTTTGCTAGTGCTTTTTTATCGGTTCCTTCAACCAGGTCAAAACTCAAATCACCACCCATAAAATTAATCTGTACCGCTTGCATGCCCTTTCCCGTTAGGTATTTGTTTACGGTGAGCGCGCAGTTGGTGCAACTCATACCCTCTACTTTCCAATTCACTTTTTCCATAACTGTCTTTTTTAGGCTTTGGCCAATGTAAAGGTACTGCAACTGCAAGGGGTCTGCTTTCGAAAGCGGATGAATATTTTTACATCATGGTGTCAAATTCTTTGTAATTATCTTTGAATCATGGATGCAATTTTTGAATTGGAACAAATTGGAGCTGTAGCCAAACTAGCATGGAAAGAGGGCAAAAAACACAAGGTTTGGATTTTTCGTGCTCCCATGGGTACTGGAAAGACCAGTTTTATCCATGCATTGTGTGAAGTATTGGGTGTAGAAGACACGGTGAGCAGTCCCAGTTATGGCATTATCAATGAATACCTAAGTCCAGAAGCTGGTACTATTTATCATATGGATTGGTATAGACTCAAAAGCGAGGAAGAAGCTATTCAGGCTGGGGTGGAAGACGCCCTAGACTCTGGAAATCTCTGTTTGGTAGAGTGGCCTGAAAAAGCTGAGGGACTATTACCAGACAACTGTTTTGAACTGCATATGGAAGTCTTGGACCAGAAAATGCGTCGTCTATACACTGAAAACGAGTAATTTTAAGCAGACCAACTAACCAGATCATACAACCACCTGAATTATGGCTACTTCAAAACCTTCCATCAGTGCCTCTTTTTTATATGAAACCATGGAAGAAACCCTGGATGTAAAAGCACCGGGTGAAAAATTGTTTATTGGGATTCCCAAAGAAATAGCGTTTCAAGAAAACCGAATAGCCCTAACACCAGATGCTGTAGGTGTGTTGGTAGCCAATGGCAACCATGTAACCGTAGAACACAAGGCAGGTGAGGGAAGTAATTATTCAGACAAGGATTATGCAGAAGCAGGTGCTAGAATAGTCTATGATAAGGCAGAAGTATATCAAGCGCCCGTATTAGTAAAAAGTGCACCACCCGTTGAGGAAGACCTGCCCTTTTTGCAAATGAATCAAACCATAATTTCTCCCATACATTTATCTGCACTCAAGAAACATCATATTGAACACATGATGTCTAAACGGATTACTGCCCTCAGATTTGAAAACTTCAAAGACGATAGTGGTGCTTATCCCATTGTGCGAAGCATGAGTGAGATTGCAGGAAGTGCGGTGATGTTGATTGCTGGTCAATACCTGAGTAGTTTTAATAAAGGAAAGGGGGTTTTGTTGGGAGGAATCAGTGGTATTCCTCCAACCAAGGTGGTGATTGTAGGTGCTGGAATTGTAGGAGAATTTGCAACCCGTAATGCACTAGCATTGGGTGCTTCTGTGAAAGTATTTGACAACAATGTGACTAGGCTCAAACAATTGCAAAACAACTTGGGTCAAAGAATTTGGACCTCCGTTTTGGAACCAAGAATTTTGTCCAAGCAATTAAAAACCTGTGAAGTTGCCGTAGGCGCACTAAGCAATGAATATGGAAGGGCTCCGGTGGTTGTGAGCGAAGAAATGGTAGCAGCTATGCGGCCAGGAAGTATTATCATAGACGTGGCAATTGACAGAGGCGGTTGTTTTGAAACCAGTGAGCTTACTAGCCATGAACACCCCACATTCTTAAAACACGATGTGATTCATTACTGCGTACCCAATATTCCCAGTGGGTTTGCGCGCACCGCAAGTCAAGCCATTAGCAATGTTTTAATGCCCTTGATTTTAGAAGTTAGTGACGAGGGTGGATTGGAAGAAATGGTTTGGCATAACTTCAACCTGAGAGAGGGCATTTATTTATTCAAAGGCTCTCTAACCGATATTTATATCAGCCAAAAATTCAATCTGAAATTTACAGACCTCAATTTGCTCATTGCCTCTAGGCGATAGTAGCTTATCTAATTCCCAAACTTGAAAATAATTGTTGGTATTCAGGGTTATTTGGATTTACTTGTTTTAAGAACATGACATGGGTTCTGGCTTTATCAGGTCTACTATTCTGCAGGTACACATAAGCCAATGCATAATGCAAGGACTCTTCTTGAGGAAAGGATTTTAATCCCTGTTCCAACACCTGTGATGCTTTTTCTGCCTTACCCATTTGTTGCAGCAGCAAACCGTAATTGTAATACAATCTGCTATTCTGGCTATTTAATTGAATGGCTTTTTCAAAAGCCATGGCCGCATTGGAATTGTCTTTTAGTTCATTATATAATAAGCCTAGATTATACCAAGCTCTATCATTTTTAGGGTCTGTTTTAGCGGCCAATTGCAATACTTGAATGGCGTCTTGATTCTTGCCCTGTAAATTATAAGTAACTGCCAGATTAAGTCTTGCCAAGTTAGCCAGACTGTCTTTTTTCAGCGCCCTCAAATAAAATTTTTCAGCATTGGCGTATTCACCATTTCTCTGATAGTGATTGGCAATGCCAATATTGCCGTGTGCAAAATCAGCCTGGTGTAACAAGTTCTTTTCCATTTCTGCTTTAGCAGTTTGGTAAGCTGATTGGTATTCCTCAGGCACTTGAATATTTTTTCCCATGCTATTGATCAAATCTGCTGCTGCAATTCTAACTGCCCTAACCTTGTCTTTAAGCAAGGCTGCAATAGCACCCAGATTCATATTGTTTTTAGGGTAGGCTTGTAAACTTCTCAATGCTTCATACCTAATCTGTGCATCAGGAGATGTTAGGGATTCCATTAAGGCAGACATGCCATTGGGGAATGGGGTTGCCCCAAGATAGTTCAGGGCAGTGGCTTTGATAATATTAGGCGTTGTACTGTCTTGCAACAAACGCAACAAATGCGGTTCACTTTTATTGTTTAATTGGCTACCAGGTATCAGGTCTTCCACATAACTGTATTTCCTTTTGGGCCCATACCATTTAGTTACAGCATCTGCAGCCCATTTGGCAGGTTTGTCTTGGTGGCAATTATTACAAGCATTGGGAGTAGCATATGATACACTCATATCTGGTCTTGGTACCCTAAAACTATGGTCATGTCTTAGGTCATTACCCATATAATTTTTACCAGGAGCATGACAGTTGACACAGGCAGCACCTGCTGTATTAATGGTATGAAAATGGTGTGATGGTTCATCAAATGTTTTAGCATGACATTGCAAACAAGTAAGGTTACCTGGTAAAACCAATTTACCAGAATGTGGATTGTGGCAATTGCTACACTGAACTCCTCTGGCAAACATTTTACTTTGCAAGAATGAAGTGTAATTATAATCTTCTTCATTCACTTGACCATCGGCATGAAAGCGCTCTGTATTTGGAACAGCGGGAATATGGTTATCTAATAATTCAGCGCTGGCAATTTTATCAGCTGCTACATTACTTTGAACTGCATGACAGGGGGCACAAGCATTGATCTGGTCTAATTGCTTGGTATTTTTAGCCAATAACAATAGCGAATTAGGTTGCTTATTGCCAGACTGATAGTCTTTGCCATTGATATACTTTACGTGTTGTTCACCTGGTCCATGGCAGGCTTCACAACTAACAGTAAGCAAGTCATAGCTAGTTTGGTAACTGTCTTTTTCTAGGTCATAATTTTTTTTCAAATTGGTACTATGACATTCCGCACACATGGTATTCCAATTCTGTGCATTACCAGTCCAATGTAACCAATCCTTGTAATGAATATTTTGACCTTTGTATTGTTGAAACCATTTTTTATCTCTACTATCCCAGGATTGTCTAGTCACCTGCATTCTGCCATCTGGGAATTCAATCAAGTATTGTTGTAAGGGATAATGACCAAATGCATATTTAACAGTGTAGTCATGATTCAACCCATCTTCACCTTGGGTATTGACAATATACTTTCCCTCTTTTTTAAAAAAACGGGAAGAAACCCCATCAGCTTGAAGGGATGCGTTATTAAAATTACCCAAAACGGCAGAATCGGTTGGCTCCTGCATGGCTTTAAAATGGTCCGACATTTTCCAGTCTTCATATTGTTTTGGATGACAGCTTTGGCATTTTTCAGCCCCAATATAGGCATTGGGTAAAGCGGCTATATTGCTTGCATCTTTGTCTGATGGCTTGCAATATTGCATGGTTCCTGCAAAAACAAGAACAAATAAAACTATTCCTGAAATGGTTTTGAATTGCCTATTCAATGCGTTGGTTTTGGTTAAGTGATTATAAGGTTAAAAATAGCTGATAAATCCCATAAAACTTGATAAATGGAATTTTGTGAAGGAGGTACTAAAATTTTTCAAATGATTGGGTGAATTAACACATTTAGTGAGCATTTTTTCTATCTTGATGGCCATAAATTGCACCATGATGAGAAAGTATTTGCCATTGTTATTATGCATGATCCCAGCAAGTTTGGTTTTTGCACAGACTAAACCTATTGAATTCAAAAAAGAACATTTGGCTGAACAGGCTGTCAATGAAAAAGCAGCAGATTTTAAATTAAAGGATTTAACTGGAAAAACAGTAAGCCTTTCTGCTCTTAAAGGTAAGGTTGTGGTCTTAGATTTTTGGGCAACTTGGTGTGGGCCCTGTAAAGCATCTTTTCCTGCAATGAAAGCTGCTGTAGAAAAATTCAAAGACAGTGCGCATGTGGTTTTTCTGTTTATTGATACCTGGGAAACCCAAGAAACTGAAAAAGCAAGAAGAAAAGAAGTCACAGATTTTATGGCAGAAAATGCTTACCCTTTTCAAATTTTAATGGATGAAAGAGTTAGGGGAAACCCATACGAATATCTGGTAGGCATGAAATACAAGGCTGAGTTGATTCCTGCCAAAGTTGTGATTGGTAAGGATGGCAATATCAAGTTTAGAACCAAGGGTTATAATGGTAGCAAAGAATATTTGGTAGATGAGTTATCAGCCATGATTGCCTACGCGAATAAATAAGTCAGTGAAGAGAGGAGGAGGTAGTGAAGAGTGAAGAGTGAAGAGAGGAGGAGGAAGTGAAAAGTGAAGAGTGAAGAGTGAAGAGAGGAGGAAGAAGTGAAGAGTGAAGAGTGAAGAGAGGAGGAAGAAGTGAAGAGTGAAGAACGAAGAGTGAAGAATGGACTGAGAAAATCTAAAAGAGCTGTAATAAAGAGACACTGTCTCATAAAGTGTGTAAGTAAAATATAGGGGTTCAGCTTTTTAATTAAAGTTGAACCCTTTTTTCAAAGATAGTTAAGAACTGATTTAGGATAAGTCCCCAGTTATGTATAGGCATTGTCCATTTTTTAGTAGCCTCCCTAAGTGCTAAAAATACTGATTTTAGAAGAGCTTCATCAGTAGGGAATGATAATTTGTTTTTAGTGTACTTTCTGATCTTGCCATTCAAGTTTTCTATCAGATTGGTGGTATAAATGATTTTTCTGATTTCTAGAGGGAAGCCAAAAAATACGGTAAGTTCTTCCCAGTTGTCTTCCCAGGATTTTATGGCATAGGGGTATTTTCGCCCCCAAGTGTTAGCCAGATCTTCTAATGCAGCTCTTGCAGCTTCTTTTGTTGGTGCATCATAAATCTGTTTCATATCCCTTGTAAATGCCTTTTTATCTTTCCATACTACATATCTGCTGGAGTTTCTGATCTGATGGACCACACAGATTTGTGTGTTTGATTCGGGGAAGACTTGTTTAATGGTTTCAGTAAATCCATTGAGATTATCTGTGGCCGTGATCAAGATATCCTCTACGCCTCTGGCCTTTAAATCGGTTAATACACCGAGCCAAAATGAGGCACTTTCGTTTCTGCCCAGCCACATACCCAATACCTCTTTGCGTCCGTCCCTATTGAGTCCTACGGCTAAATAGATGGTTTTATTAACTACTTTACTGTTCTCGCGAACTTTAAAAACAATACCATCCATCCAGACCACTAAATACACTGATTCTAAAGGCCTGTTTTGCCAAGCTATGATATCACTAGCCACTGCATCAGTGATTCTAGAAATAGTGGCTGTAGACACTTGAAAATTGTATACCTCCCTAATTTGTTCTTCTATGTCACTTACAGTCATCCCTTTGGCATACAGGGATACAATCACATTTTCCAACCCATCCACCATACTTTGCCTTTTGGGGATCAACATGGGATTGAAAGAAGCATCTCGATCTCGAGGAACCTGGATCTGAGATTCGCCATAAGAAGTCTTTATTTTCTTCTTGGAATAGCCATTACGGGAGTTGGAATCAGGCATTTTTTCGTGCTTGTCATAACCTAAATGAGCATCTAGTTCTCCTTCAAGGATCTTCTCTATACCCCGTTTTTGTAGTTCGGCTAGGAATGAATTCAATTCTTCCCCAGTCTTAAATTGCTTTAAAAAAGCATCTGAGAGCATTTGTTCTTTGTCCATAATCTAAACTGTGTTTTAAAGTTAAAAAAAGTGAGGGATAAGTTGGGGTGCACCCCAACTTATCCCTCACTTACACAGTTTATAAAACAGTCCCAATAAAGAACCCTGACGAGTCAGGGTTCTTTATTGTTTATCAGGTCAATCAATCTGCTTAAAGCGACTCTAGTACAATATTGCGCCAGCGAACTTTAATGCCGCCGCCATCATGTATTTGAAGGGCAATAAAACCCTCGCCTTTTCCAATTTTCTCGTCTTTTAAATGAATCATTTCATGACCATTTAGCCAAGTAGTTACATCATCTCCTTGAACTTGAATACGCATGGTATTCCAATCACCCATTTTGAGCCATTGTTCGTCTTCTGCTTTGGGTTGAATGAGCCAACCCCTACCATAAGATTCATAAATGCCACCACTATGTGATTTTGGAGGTGCTACTTCTACCTGCCATCCGCTGATTTTTACGCCTTCAATAGAAGACCTAAAAAATACACCGCTATTGCCATTGGCTTCTTGTTTGAATTCCAGGGTCAGGTTAAAGTTTTTGTATTTACCATTGGTAGACAAATATCCATACTGTTTGTCTGGTCCACTTTCACAAATCATTTCACCATCCTGTACATACCATTTCTCCGTACCATGAATGGTCCAATTAGAAAGGTCTTTGCCATTGAAGAGTTTTACTTTCTGTGCTTGAACTACTTGTAAGAATAATACAAGTGTAAACAATAGACATATTTTTTTCATGAGCATCATCATTAAATGTATTTGGTAACACCTGGTACGGCAATCGGGTAGAATCCATCAGCACCTGGAACAATGGGTGGCATTGCATCCCAAGCATAGGTTTTTGGTTGAATATCTATCCCAGAATTGATGGCCTTATCCCAATCAATTACTTGACCACTATAGGTAGCCATTCTGCCAAGAATAGCAGTCATGGTGCTGTATGCTCCATTGTCTGCATCGGCAAATTTGTATTCACCTTTTGCAATGGCGGCAAAGAGTTCATCGTGTTCAGTTTGATATGGATTGTTTTCTGTTTTTTTGTTGAATTGATACACCGTATTGCCTTTTGCGTCTAAGATTCTTGCGGCTCCTGCCATGATCTTACCCTTGGTGCCAATCAACAATTCATCAACTTTGGAAGAGGTTCCTGGAATATGTCTACACTGACTATTCAGTATTGAACCATCGGCATAATGGAATTCAACAAAGTGGTGGTCAAAGATTTCTCCATGTTCTTTGCCTTTTCTTACCTGTCTGCCACCCATGCCTTGTGCTTTTACTGGATAGCCACCTTTGAACCAGTTAATCACGTCAATATTATGGATATGTTGTTCGTTAATATGGTCACCACAAAGCCAGTTAAAATAATACCAGTTTCGCATTTGATATTCCATTTCTGTTTGGCCAGCTTTTCTAGGTCTAACCCAAACGCCGTCATTGTTCCACCAGGCTTGCGCCGATGTAATATCACCAATCATGTCTTTTCTACTAAACAATTCACGATAGGAGTTTTGGTAATGTCTTTGTAAGCCCACTACCACATTCAATTTTTTTTGTTTGGCAACCAGTGCAGTGGCCAATACTTTTTGAATACCTGCAGGGTCAGTAGCTACAGGTTTTTCCATGAACACATGCTTGTTCTGACGAATGGCTTCTTCAAAATGGATGGGTCTAAAACCTGGAGGGGTTGTAAGAATCACCACATCCGCTAAAGCGATGGCTTGTTTGTAGCCATCAAATCCACTGAACTTTCTGTCCTCTGGAACTTGAATGTTTTTGTCTAAGCCTTTGCCCTCGCTACTGGCTTCGTTCATTAAGTTTTTATAACAGTTATCTAGGTTATCTCTAAAAGCATCGGCCATGGCTACTAATTGAACATTCTGTTTGCTTTTAAGCGCTTGCATTGCTGCACCTGTTCCTCGCCCACCACAACCCACTAAAGCAACTTTAATAGTGTCATTAGCGCCAGAAAAAAAGTTAGCCCTAGTCAACAAAGGACTGGCCATTAATCCACCAGCAACCAGCGAAGCGGATTTTACAAAATCCCTTCTAGAGGGATGGTTGGAAGCATCGTTCATGTTATTTGTTTTTATTTTCCTAGATAATTGATAAAAAACTGGTTTGCATCTGCAGCTGTTGGTTGTTTAACTGGTTGGATCAATCGAAATCCTACATTTTTGCCCTCAGTTAACCACCATTTACTTTTGGGAATTTGTGGGTCACGCTTATTCCATTCTGGATCTGAATAATATCTTGCTGCTGCACGTAATTCATAACTTGCTTCTTCATAAGAACCACCCCTTAGTGCTTTTGGATATTTAGCTGTTTTTGGGGGCAATATTTTTTCTTCTGTATTATCAACAAGGTCTTTATAGCGTTCAGATTCATAATGGTCCAAAGTCCATTCCATCAAATTGCCTAGCATATCGTATAAGCCCCAAGGGTTGGGTTTTTTCAAGCCAACTTTTTGATATTTCTCCTCACTGTTATCTAAATACCAAGCATATTGATACAATATATTTGGATCATTGCCATAGTAGTAAGTGGTATTGGTTCCAGCTCTACAAGCATATTCCCATTCGGCTTCAGTAGGTAGTCTAAAAAAGATGCCCGTTTTTTGGTACAGCCATTTACAATACATGAGTGCACCAAACTGGCTCATACTATTGGCAGGATAGCCTCCTTCTTTACCCATACCCCAAGTTAGGTCAACATATTGTGCACTGGGTCTGGTAATAGCATCTAGGTCTACATTCTGACTGGTCTGTTCGTCTTTTAAAAACACGTCAAACTCATCTCGGGTTACTTCATAGGCACCCATCCAAAAAGCTGGAATTTGAATTTTTTTCTGTGGCCCTTCTGTTTTTTTTCTGTTTTTCTCAGTATTAGGGCTTCCAATTAAAAATGATCCTGCAGGTATGGATTGCATTTTAAAAGACAAGGTTGAGCCAGGTATTTGTTGAATGCGCGATGTTTGATTGGTAGTAGTATTCTGGGCTTGCGATAATAGCAATATAGAGTAAGCACAAGCAGTTAGAAGCAATTGTTTCACCTTAAAAATTTTGGAAACAGTAAGTTAATCCTTTTTCCAGAATCGGTCAAATCCCTTGCTTAAATATGCTTTTATTTGATCATTTTCTATTGTGGTAATTAAAACAAATGCTTTTTGTTTGGATGCTGTTTCTAGGGCAGTTTTGATGGGTAAAATACTGCAGGCAGTTGCCAACCAATCCGCCGTTGCCCCATCACTAGCAATAACGGTAACATTGCGTTGAAAGGTAACCCCATAGCCCGTTTTGGGGTCTGTAATATGCGCATATTTTTTGCCATTGTGTAGGAAGAATTGGTACACATCACCGGAAGTAGCTACGGACATATTTTTCAATAATAATTTTTGATCCAATAAGGTTTCTGCTTCCTCTGGTGCATTTACACCAACAACCCAGCCTTTGGCACTTAAAGGAGCATCACCCATGACGATATCGCCCCCGGCATCTACTAATGAAGATCTAATGCCTTGTGCTTTTAAGCTTTGAACTATTTTTTCAGCTACAAAACCTTTTGCAATTCCCCCAAGGTCTAAACTCATTCCTTTTTTTAATAAGCTAACCGTTTGATTTTTTTGGTCAATAACCAGTTGATCAAATCCTACTAAAATTTTAGTAGCTGCAACCTTTGCTGAATCAGGAAAGGTCTTGGTTTTTCTGGCATTTCTCCAAAGCAGACTCAAAGGCCCCATGGTAATGTCAAAACGCTGTTGGCTTTGAATATAGGCTTCTTGGCTTTTTACTAGTATTTCCATAAGTCCTTTAGAAACAGGCACAGCACCCTTGCCTGCCTGAGCACACAAATGACTGAGTTCACTGTTACTATCATAGTCACTATAGATGGTCACCAATGAATCTGCTAATTCAAATGCCTTTTTTGCAATTTGTGATGCATGGGTAGAATCATTATCTACAAAAACCAAGTTGAATGGAGAACCCATTTTAAAACTACTAAAATGGTATTTTTTTGCCTGGGCTGAAACAGGAACTATTGACAGAAATTGATACAGAAATAAAATAAACAAAAAGGCCAGACGCATGGTATTGTTTGTATCGTTAAATTTAGTGATAAATCAACATCATGGAACGCAGGAAATTTATGCAACAAAGTTTATTGGCTGGCGGTGCCTTGGTAAGTTCCGCTACAGGATTGGCAGCTTCAGCTAATAGTAAAATTAGCGAAGATGCAAAACCCTTCAAATGTAATTATGGTTTCCATAATGGCATGTTTAAAAATCACGCAGGCCCTGATTTTATTGATCAGATTAAGTTTGGGCATAGCATGGGTTTTAGGTCTATTGAAGACAATGGAATGATGGGGCGTAAACCAGAAGAACAATCTAAAATTGGGGAGACTTTGTCTAAGTTGGGTATGGATATGGGGGTATTTGTGATTGAATATGACAAATGGCCATTACAGATTTCTATGACTTCAGGAAAAAAAGAATGGAGAGACAAATTTGTTCAATATTGTAAGGATGCCGTAGAAGTTGCCAAACGTTGCAATGCCAAATGGATGACGGTGGTGCCTGGTAACTATGAACGAAAATTGACAGAGCATATGCAAATGGCCAATGTGATAGACATGCTTAGGGCCGGCACTGAAGTTTTAGAAAAGCATGGTTTGGTCATGGTTTTAGAACCATTGAGTGATACGCCAGAGTTATTCTTGCGCAGAAGTGACCAGACTTATGCCATTTGTAGGGCTATCAATTCTCCTTCTTGTAAGATTCTCTATGATATGTATCATATGCAACGCAATGAAGGAGACATTATCAAACATATTGAACAGACCTGGGATGAGATTGGCTATTTTCAAATTGGAGATAACCCTGGTAGAAAAGAACCTGGTACTGGTGAAATGAATTATCAAAATATCTTCAAATACATTCACAGCAAGGGTTACAAAGGGGTATATGGTATGGAACACGGGAATGCCCAACCTGGAAAAGAAGGAGAGCTGGCTTTGATCAAAGCCTATCGCGAAGCAGATAGTTTTTAATCTTCTTTGAAATAAGAAAGGCTGTCCAATTGGGCAGCCTTTTTTTATGTTATCAATTGAACACTATTTTGCTGGGGCAACTGCTTTGCGTAAGAAGGCCCATTGCTTCAAACAATCACGCGCTTCAACTGCCGGATAACCCAATACTTTTTTGCCGTCTTCTACGTCATTGATGACACCAGACATACCGCCAATCAACACGCCATTTCCTACAGTCACATGATCCGATACACAAACGCCGCCGCCAATAATCACGCCGTCTCCAATGGTTACGGATCCGGCTAATCCGCTGCTACCAGCCATTAAGCAGAACCTGCCTGTTTTACTATTATGACCTATTTGAACCAGGTTGTCTAATTTGGTGCCGTCACCAATAATGGTAGAAGAAAATTTAGCCCTGTCAATACAAGTGCTGGATCCTACTTCTACATAATTGCCTAAGACTACATTACCAATATGTGGAATCTTGACCAAGCCTCTACCATCGTCACTGGGTCTGAAACCAAAGCCGTCTGAGCCAATGCTAGCATTTGCATGAATAATACAATGATGTCCAACAACACATCTTTCTCTAATCACTGCACCAGGCCAAATAGTGGTATGGTCTCCAATATGGCAATGGTCAAGAATAGTTGTATTGGGGTAAAGGGTTACGTCTTTTCCTATTATGCAATATGCTCCAACATAAGCACCCGCTCCAGCTTTAAAACCCTTACCAACAATGGCTGTGTGATGAATCACTGCTGTAGGATGAATGTCTTCATCAAATGCTGGTGCATCAGGAACATACATTTCTAAGAGCTTTGCCATGGCAAGGTCTGCGTTCTTTACCTTGATTAAGGCCCTGTTTTCACCTGGTTCCAAATCAAATTCTTGGTTCACAATGGCGGCACAGGCTTTGGAACTTTCCCAAAGTTTTAAGTATTTCTTATTGCCTATAAAACTAATATGGTTAGTCTGGGCCATTTCTAATTGCTCTGGCCCAATGATGGCGGTACTAGTATATCCAACAAGGGTTCCTTGCAACACTTCGTTGATGGCTTCTATGGTAAAGGTTTTCATGTCAAGCATTTTTTAAAGCTACCGAATTGTGGCTTTTCAAACAAATGAGCAAAATTTCACTTAGACTAGGTCCTTTTTAAACTCATGGATTTCAGCTAACATAGCGTCTGCCATTTCCAAATTTTTATATTCAATTCCAAGAGAAAGAAATTTTTTCAACCATGGTTTGTTAGCATTCTCTGGTTTAATCTGCATGAACAACCAAATGGTCAGTACAGTGAAAGCTATAAAAATGGGAAAGCTAATTAACCAGAATCCGGTGTCATGACTATTGATCCAACCAGGAGACCAAAACCAGGTACAATGAAAGGGTAATTGCAAAATGACAATCCTGAGCATTTGAATGGTAGATAGTTTCAACTTTGCAATTTTTGCTTGGGTATCTAGCACATTGTCTTCATATTTAATGCTAAGAAGAATGGTCAAATGCCAAGTATAAGCCGCCATTGCCAAAATGGTAAATAAAATAATCATGCTCAAAGAGATGCTGAAATAGGGATTTTTCCAACCAACAGCAAAAACCAAAATGCCCAAAAAACCTACCCAAAGAACCCCAAGTAAAAGGGCAAATACTTTAATGCCAATTACAGGCTTCAGACTAGACCTAGCTTTTTGCCCTTGTTGGTTTTCAAAGCACTTAAGATTTAATTGCCATGATTGCATATTTAACAGCTGTGCTTGATTCAAAGCTTGTTGGTATTGCTGTAATAAGTTATCAAGTTCTATGCTTTCCATATACTAGGCTATTTTTGTAAATGATTGTTTTAGTTGTTCTTTGATCCTGCTAATCTTGGTTGCTACATTGGTTTGTGTAATGCCAAGTATCAAGCCTATTTCCTGATAAGATTTTCCATCTAGGTAAAGTAACATGAGTGCTTTGTCCAACGCTTTTAATTGACTAATCAACAACTGCAATTGATTCAATTTTTCTTCTTTTTCCGTCCAATGCTCATTGTCGCTTGCTACTTGAATAGCTTGTTCATCTAATGAATCTGGGTTCAATAAGTTCTTTTCTTTTCTATAATACGAGATGGCTACATTCAACGCAACCCGATACATCCAAGTACTAAAAGGAAATTTTGCATCCCAACAGCTTAAGGATTTCCAAAGCTGGATTAAAATTTCCTGTGCAAGGTCATCCCTTTTGGATGGGTCTTTACAATAGTTATTGCAGACCTTGTACAAGATACCTTTGTTGGCTTCTATTAGGTTGGTAAATTCTATGGTATCTGGTTGGTTCATGTGACTACTAACCTATTAATCGCAAGAAGGGTATCAAAATCACATAAACCCCCAATTTTTTTTATAAAAAACGCAAATAGGTTTTTTCAGGATGACTCATTTTGTAGTTAGCATACCATTTGCAAAGGGGAAACATGATCAAAATGACCAAGATCCAAACAAGGTAGACAATACCCAATGGCCAGCCCGATTCAGTGGCAGGTCTACCAAATTGGAAATTACCAAAGGGTAAATTACTCCATTGATATCCTTGTGAAAACAACATACCAAACATGATGGGATGAATAATATACCAATGAATAATGTAAAAGAACAGGGGTACTTTTCCGTACACGGTTAAGAATCGCGAAGCTGTATTTTGAATTCCCTCTGTAAAGCTTAATAAGAAAAACAATCCACTAAGAGTCATCATGCTATATAATAAGGACGGTGGGTATTTACTGGTATTGAGAAAAGATAATATGGTTTTGACAAGGGTTTCTTGTTTTGCCCAAGGCGATGGGTCACCATAAATATTGATCATTCTAAGGACTAAAAACCCTATCAAAGCAACCAATCCGTATTGCAAGAATCTTTTTCTTCTAGCGCCAGATTCCAATTCAAAAATCCTACCCAAACCAAAACCCAATAATAAAATTCCTAGCCAAGGGATGAGGGGATAACCTATAAAAAATGTCACATGTTCTGATAAGGGAAACATGGAAGGAACAAATAGTGGAGAAGCAATCTTAATCCAAATGCTTTGACTTCCTTGAAATAACCATTCCAATAAATTGTGGATACTAATGATGCCAATACCAATAGCCGTGATTGTTTTAGGAGATAGCGAAAGTAAAGCTGCAAGGATGATTAATCCAAAACCAATGGCAGCAATCACTTGAAAAAACAACATTTGAAAATGGATATCAAACCAGATACCAAAACCGATAACGGTAAATTCTAGCACTATTAGCCATAATCCTCTTTTGATTAAAAAATTCCTAGCGGCTGATAGGTTATTCGTTTTTTTGAATGAAAGATAGGCCGAGCTACCAGCAAGAAAAACAAATGAGGGTGCACAAAAATGGGTAATCCATCTTGTGAAAAATAAGATAGGCGTAGTTGTATTTAAATCAGTTGGATTTTGGGTAATGGCAGTGGTATGTAATAGATCTCTGCAATGATCTAGTGCCATGATCAAGATAACCAGTCCTCTAGCAATGTCAATGTTTTGAATTCTTTTCATTGGATTTTATTCAATTATAAGAGAATGATATTTGCTGTCTTTCATCCGTAGATACACCAATAATGAAATAAAAATACAGGCACTAACATACCAATAAAACCAGGTTTCATGCCCTATGTTTTTTGCATACAATGCCAACCATTCGGCGGTTCCTCCAAAAATGGCAACTGTTAAAGAGTAGGGTAGACCCACACCTAAAGCCCTTACTTCTGCCGGGAAAAGTTCTGCCTTTACTACGGCGTTGATGGAAGTATAACCACTTACTATTAAAAGCGAACAGAGCATTAATAGAAAAATAAAACTCAGGTTGGTTGATTGACTTAATCCATTCATCAGTGGAACGGTAAAAAGGGTGCCTAGGATCCCAAACCCTATTAATAAGGGTCTTCTTCCAATTTTGTCTGATACCCAACCATAGAGAGGTTGTAGGCAAGCAAATAAAAATAAGGAACAAAATGACAAAAGGGTAGCATCATCCTTACTAAGCTTTACCGTATTAATCAGGAACTTTTGCATGTAAGTGGTATAAGTATAAAAAGCAATGGTACCACCCAGTGTTAATCCTATTACCGTAATAATGGCTTTAGGATGTTTTAGTAATTCTCTTAATCCACTGTTTTTCTGTTCTGCCTTGGTTATTTTTTCAAAAGCCGTTGTCTCATGTAAATTACTTCTTAGATAAAAAGCAACTAAAGAAAGCAATGCCCCAATGGCAAATGGAATACGCCATCCCCAAGACTCTAATGCTTCTGCAGATAGGAATATTCTTTGAAGCATTAATTGCAAACCCAGTGCCAATAGTTGACCTCCAATTAAGGTTACGTATTGAAAGCTGGAATAAAATCCTCTTTTTTGTTCATGCGCCACTTCACTTAAATAAGTGGCAGAAATGCCATATTCTCCGCCCACACTCAGACCCTGTAATAAGCGAGCAACCAATAATAAAATGGGTGCCAACAAACCAATTTGTTCATAGCTAGGTAAACATGCAATGAGTAAGGAGCCAAAAGACATCAACAAGACAGAAATGGTCATGGCTTTTTTTCTACCCTTGCTATCGGCAATATTTCCAAATAGCCATCCCCCCAAGGGACGCATTAAAAATCCTACAGCAAATATCCCAGCGGTATTTAATAATTGTGCAGTGGGATTACTATTGGGAAAAAAATGCTTGGCAAAATAGATGGAAAAAGCTGCATAAGCATACCAGTCATACCATTCCACCAAATTGCCCACCGAGCCTCCTAAAATAGACTGAATCCGCCATTGATGGTTGTTCCTGCTATTACTCATTGATTAAGCTTCTACCAGTTCTTTAATGGCTTTTAAAATTGGATTCCATCCTTCTCCGCCATTAGATGATTCTTCAAATCTTCTTGCACCTTCTGCTACTTTATTATAATCGCCTTGGGTAACAGTTAAAAGGGTGCTGCCCTCTTTTTGCTCTAATAAATAGCTTACGGTCAAATAATTTTCTGGAATGTCTGGAATAGTTCCATTGGGGTCAATAACGGTATAGCTCAATAAACCATATGGCTCTAATTCTACTATATGGCCTTTTACAAAAACCATTTTTTTACCCTCGTATTCTCCCTGCCACAGCAATTCACTGCCAATTTCCCAATCAGAAATGGTTTCACATCCAAACATATATTGCTTGGTCATGGCCGGATTGGTTAACGCATCCCAGACACTGGAAGCGGGTGCTTTAATCTCTATTTGATTGACAATGTTTAGGGGTTGCATATATTTTATATCTGGGTGAATAATTCTTGGTTACTAATAAATAGAATATTGTTTTGAAAAGATAGTTCATCAAGTGCATTCATTTGATTTTCCATTCTGATTCTTGCTTTTGATAAGTAAAATTCAATCTGTTTGTTTTATAAATAGCTGATAATCAATAATATAGTTTTAATCCATCTTTAAGATGGCTTTAAGATGGCTTTAAGTTGGCCGGGGCATTTTTGCTATACAAACAACAACAAAATACACCAAAACAACTAAAACAAACAACATGAAAAAGTTGAACAACATCAAATTAGCCCTGATTGCATTAACGCTAATATTTGCTACAGCTTGCAGTAAGAATAGTACAGAACATGGTATCATTAATCCAACCACTGAACAGGGTATTCCAACTGCTAGTATTCAGGGTAGGGTTGAGTTAATAGACCTTGATGGTCATAAATTGACTGACCACAGTGGTATATTCATCAGTGCTAATAATGGCGCTTTTACAACTACTACAGATCAAAGTGGTCAATTTTCTTTAAAAGCAATTCCCTTTGGCAAATACCAAATCAGTTATTCTAAAGTTGGATATGGTTCTGGATTATTTACCAATATTAATCACCAAACTACCGCTCAGCAATTTACTTTGATTGAAAAAGCAGCCCTGATGAACCAGGTATCCAATATTCAAGTAACTAGTTTACAAATCAAAGACCTGAGCAACGAACCTGGTATTGCTGGATTAATTGAACTAGGAATTGCAAGCGGTGCGGTAAGTATTAAACCTATATTTTTTAATAATAACAATGAACAAAAAGCTATTAGACTATTCTTTTCTGCTAATAGTCAAGTAGATGCCAAACAGTATCAAGCAGAAAGAAAAGTTTTGGTAAGTGGTGTAAATGACAATCCTAATAATTATCAATTCACTACTACGGAATTGGAAAAAATGGGATTCAAAAAAGGACAAACTATTTATGTAAAAGCCTTTGGCGATGGTAAAGTAGATGATGCGTTTAGTCATCCAGAAAATGGCAACGCAGTATTTCCTAGCCTTGCTGCCACTGGATCAAGTGTAACAAGTTTTCAAGTTCCCAATAAATAAAATAGTTGGTTTGGTAATAGATAGGACGATTGGTTATTGAGAGCCACCTTATGGGTGGCTTTCTTATTTTTTGTAACTAGGATAGCCAATCAAGGGCTAGTTTGCACCAATTGTATTGATCATTATCAAAGCAATTTTTAAATTTTCTTATGCTTTGAAATGAAACAAAGTAACCTCTGATCTTGCACCAAAACGAATGGGTAGTTTGGTAGTGCCAATGCCCCTAGAAACATAGATTCTGGTATTGTTTTGGTGGTACATGCCTTTTAAATATTTACCACTTCCCCAGGGTTTGAATGGGGCATAGCCCATAATATTCAACTGCCCACCGTGTGTATGACCTGATAAAATTAAATCGGCTTTTGTATCACCGCCTTGCATTTTTGCAATGGTGTCACTATAAACTGGGCAATGGTTTAAAACAATATGATAGTCACTGGGTTGGTGGTCTTTTACCGCGCTTTCAAAATCAGGTTTGCCCCCAATAAAATCATCAATACCGGTGATGGAAACGGTTTTTCCTTTTAATTCAAAACGCTTATTCTGATTTACCAACAACTGACAATTGTGTTTTTGGTAAATATCCGTAAGGTCACTAAAACTCAATCCAGCCCAGTATTCCCAATTGCCCAAGATGGCCACTTTGGGAATATTTTTATCTATGAGTTGTAAGAATTCATCTAAGACATAATGGTTTTTACCTGCATCAATAGAATCGCCTGTAATGGCAATCAAATCTGGTTGCTCTCTGTTGATATCCTTGGCCAATTGTTCTAGTTGATAATTAACCGATTGTAAGTGTAAATCTGATAACTGCAACAGCTTCAAATGCTTATCAGATAAAGGGTCAGTGTCTAGATAGACAAGCTTCTGTTCAATGAAAAATTGTTCGCCCCAAAATGCATCTAATAAAAGAGCTCCTGCCGTGACTATAAAGCCGCCAAGTAGGAATTTTCTTCTGCTAATAGACATTGAATAGAATAGATTTTTCTCAATCTACAAAAAAGATTTATAAAAAAGGGTTGCTCCATTTTTTGTCTGCATAAATGCTATTGCCAGAGAGGGTTTTCAGAAAAGCAATCAGGTCATTTACTTCTTGGGCAGTTAAGATTAAATGTTGCCCTGCTCCATTGGGAGAAACTTTTCTATCTAGGTTATTATTGCCAGGTGCTTGGTTAATATTGCCATAGTGCCCAATCACCGTTTGAATCCCTACTAAGTTTCCGGTATGCATAAAGGGTCCATTTTCTACTCCTGCCAAATTCATTAAATCGCGCAAGCTAGGAGACCTTGTAACGCTAACATCTATACTTGTTCCTGCAATAGTTCCGATAATGCCATTATTTCTACTATTTGGGTCAATATCAAATTCAGGAGCTTTATGACATTGGTTGCAACCTAACCCGCCGCTGATACGATTACTATTGGCGTCAAAAACAGGATTACTTAGATATAAATCTTTCCCTGCATTTTCCCTTGCTGAAAAATTGGAAAATGCGGCCCTGTCATTGTTTACCAAGGCTCTACCTGCATCAAACTTGCTATCAAAAGATTGAATGCTTCTAATAAATTGAGCAAGACATTCTTGAAGTCTAGTTTCTGAAACCTGTTGGTCTCCATAAACAGATTGAAACAATTCTTTGTAATAACCAATGCCAGCCAACTTAGTTAAAAGTGTAGTAATGCTTGGTCTGCCTTCTAAACCACTAAAACCCATTTCTGCATGGTCTTGAATGGGTTTGGTAGTTTGAATTTCCAGACTAGCCGCGCGTTCATCCCAGAAAAATTTGGTTTCATCAGAAAAACGCGTGTTCACCAAACGCATAGAATGCCTTGCCGTTTTTCCTGTTACAACACCACTACTAGCACGTGCTGTATCACCAAATGCAAAAGCTTGTTTGTGACAAGAACCGCAAGAAATGCTATTGTCAATGCTGAGCTGTTTATCATAAAACAAAACCCTGCCCAATGTGGCTTTGGCATCGGTAATGGGATTCCCCGTACCATTGTCTTTTAGTATATAGGCGGGAATGGATTGCTTGCTATAGTTGTTTAAACTGGTCAGGTCTATATTGTTGCCAAAAACCGCTTTAATGGCCGCATAGGGCTCAGCAACAGCTGTTGGTTCAGTTTTGGAACAACCCAAAATCAAAGCAGCAATCAATAAGAAACTGTAGGTGACAATCTGGGTCTTTCTCATGGTAAGCGTTTTTCTTCTGATGTCATTGGCAAGAACTGGTTTAATCCTCAAAAAGCATTTACCAAATTCTTAACTAAAGGCCTTTTATATCAGAGACCTTGCAAACCATTTTTGCTGTATCAGCTAGCAAATAAAAGAGAGAGAAATACACCCATCAAGTAAAATAGTCTAGTGCTTCTATTTATAAATCATCCCAAGATTTTTTCAAAACACAAACTATTTTCAATGCCAATATATTGTCCATAATTTGGAGTTCTATGATAGCCGGCTTTCAAATAAAGGGCAATGGCTTCAGGTTGTTTTTGCCCAGTTTCTAAAACGGTTTTAGTCTTATCTAATTCCTTAGCCCATGTTTCTAGTTCTGTCAGTATTTGTAAAGCAATGGATTTACCCCTTGAAGGTGGTGACACATACATTCTTTTTACTTCCATAGCATCAGTGCCAAAAGCCTTGATAGCACCACATCCTACAGGTTGTTCAGCATCATATGCAATGACACAATGTTGAATGGCATCAATTTTATTGAACTGGGCATAAAACCCATGGTCAGCTCCATCACGGATAGCAAGGTCTTGATCCAATAAATGAACCAACGCTCTAAAATCTGGATGACTGCTGTCTGATCTAAGTAGACGAATCATGAAATTTCTTTGTATCTCAAATTAATGATTTTGTAAATAGTAACCACCTAAGATGCCTGAAATAACAAACCCTTCCGAAGAAGGGTTTGCATATTAACTAATGTTGCAAATGATTAGTTAGTACCACTACTAGTCTCAAACAAATTTTTCAGGAAGGTTTGTAGTGCTTCTCCTCGAAGATTTTTTCCAATGATTTTTCCTTCTGCATCTAGCAAGTAGTTCTGAGGAATGGCTTGAATGCCATAGGCTTTTGACACTTCATTGTCCCAGTATTTTAAATCTGAAACATGGTTCCAAGCCAAGCCATCATCATGAATGGCTTTCATCCAGCGTTCCTTTGCTCCTGGTTGATCCAATGAAACACCTAATACAGTAAATCCTTTATCCTTGTATTTATTAAAAGCAATAACCACATTAGGATTTTCTGCTCTACAAGGTCCACACCAACTGGCCCAAAAATCAACCAAAACCACTTTGCCTTTTAAAGAAGCCAAACTGAACATTTTGCTTGCAGTATCTGCTTGGGAAAAAGGAATGGCATATTGACCAACTTCTAATTTTTTGGCAAGGGCAATTCTTTCTTCAAAGATTTTACCACTTGGCAGGTTTCTTGGAACTGCACCTAATTGTTTGAACGCTGGTTCAGCTGTAACTGGGTTTATGGCATATCCTGCATATTGCGTCAAAGCATAGATGGCTACCGGCGAATTTTTGGTAGCAGGAGCTTTTATAAAACTCAAATAAACTTTTTCTTTAACAATTTTGTCTAATGAATCAATGGATTTTTCAATTAATTCAGTTGAGGCTTTGGCTTTTCTTGCTTCACTATATTTGGCATAGAGTGCTGTAAAAGAAGGGTCATAAGCTGCCGCTTTAGTTTTTAAAGCTGCATAGGCATCATGAGATTTAGAGCCAGTGACAGCACTAGCACTCAAAGAATCTTTGGCAATAACAGCAATTTTTCCTGCCTCTAAATAGACACTCAAAAAATCTCTAGCAGATGCTTGTCTGGCTTTTTTACTAGTGTCTGCTGACCTATCAGGAACAACATGCAATTTTGCCAAAATGGGTTCTGACAAATTCAATTGAAAATTGGCGGTCTTAGTATTGCGCAAATCAACGCTGTCATTAAACCTGAACTTGGTGCTGGTATTGTAATAAGATAAATAAATCTTTATTAGGGGTTGTTGAATGCTAGTTAGGTCTGCTGTTAAGCTAAGATTGGATTTGGGAGCTGGACTAGTTGTTTGTGCAGCAACCAGGAAAACAGCGCTTGCAAATAACAGGCTAATAAATAATTTTCTTTTCATGAATGTGAATTTGTTGGCCAAGTTAATAAAAGTCTACTAAAATAGTAGGAATAAATACAAATTTTTATTTTTCTTATCGGCAACAAAACTGATAGGGATGTTTAAGCCGCTGTTTTTTGTAACTTATGGTAGTAGGTATAAGAAACCATTAAAATAGCTAACACCACCAATGGAAAAAATCCTTCAAAACCTAAACCGTCAACAGCAAAATGACTGATTGAAGCAAATACAAAATCAAATATAAAACCAGCATAAGCCAATTCTTTTAATTTTTTTGGGATAGCCGGAATAATCAACAATAGGGTTCCTAATACTTTAAAGACTACAAGCGCATTGCCAAAATAAAGTGGATAGCCCAAATGACTAATGCCTTGTTTGGCTAGTTCAGTTTGTGAAGTAAGAGCGGGCATGACACCTTCAAATAAGAATATGAGAATAGTGGTAGACCAATAAATGATTTTGTCTTTTTTCATGATGCAGTTTGTGGGGAGTGATTTAGAAAAAGAAAATTAAACCCTTTTTCCCAAAAAACTAACTGCTATTTGTAATCTTTGATATTGATGACTTCTTTGCAGAAATCATATTCCTGCAAATCATTACTACTAACAATGATTAGTTTTTCTTTGGCGTAGTCTTCTATCAATTGATGATACAAAGCATAGCCTGTTTGGTCTAGATTGGTACATGGCTCATCTAGTAGAATTACGGGAACATCTGCAAAAATGGCTTGTGCCAATTTCACCCTTTGTCGCATACCACTACTATAAAAACGAATCTGTTTGGTAGCAGCTTTTTCTAAGCCAATAATTTGAAGTATTTCATCAATACTGATGCCCGCAATCAAGGGCTTGAATTGTGCATGAAAGTGTAAGAACTCTCTTGCAGACATTTCTTCTATCAATTCTAAATAGGGTGCTACAATGGCTAAGTGTAGGAAAACTTGCTCAGGGTCAATGATGCCTTCATTTTTCCATTCCAAACTACCCTCACTCAATTGTAAACTTCCTGCAATAGCTTGTAATAAGGTACTTTTTCCAGAACCATTGGGGCCTGTAATGGCATAATGGGTACCGGGTTGAAATTGATAGCTAAATCCTTTAAAAATCCATTCCCTGTTAAAGCGTTTGCCAGCGCCAGTTAATTCAATGCCACTTAATTGATGTGTTTTTGCTTTTACTGTGTGCGTTCTCTTAGCCATGTTGGGCAAAGTAAGCAAAGAAAACTGGCAAAAAAAATTCTCAAATAGGGCTACAGCATTTTGGGTTAGCCATAGATCCCTTAACTTTAACTATTCCACCGAACAATGAATGGCACAATCTAAAAGCATGGAGACCAATTATTTTAAGGATGTTACATTAATGATCACCCATTACAACAGGAGTAAATCTTTGGAAAGACTGTTGTTGTCCTTTGAGGAATTGAACATGCGTTTTGAATCTATTGTTGTGAGCGATGATTGTAGCAAACCCGAGCACCAAGCGTATCTTAAAAATTTGCAAGAAAAACACCCATTTGAATTGGTGACAGGTCCGGTAAATAAAGGCTTGGGAAATAATTTAAATAAGGGTCAGGATGCAGTTAAAACTGGTTTAACCCTGTATATACAAGAGGATTTTGTGCCAGCTGCCGATTATGCAACACATTTGGTACATGCTATAGAAATTATGCAAGAAAGACCAGATATAGATATGGTTAGGTTTTATGCGTATTTCAATTATCCCTATCTCAAAGATTATAAATACGGGTTCTCAGAAATGTTATTTGGATTCTGGAAGCTGGGCTATAAAAAATTCTATTATTACAGTGACCATCCTCATTTGAGAAGGTCTAATTTTCTCGAAAAATTTGGCAGGTATAAAGAGGGTGTAAAAGGTGATGTTACAGAGTATAGTATGATGATGTCCTTTTTACAGAAAAAAGGCAAGGGTATGTTCTATAGGTCTTTCAAGTCTTTGTTAGACCAAGAGAACAGTTCATCAGAACCTAGTACCATGAAAAGGAATATGTGGAGAGAAAGCGGTAATCCACTCATAAGCCTGATGCGCGAATTATATAGGCACCTCAAATTCAATTTTGACTATCTGTTTGGGAAATACTAGTCCTCGTCGTTGGCTCCCTTGGTAAAACGCTTGATAATTCCCCTACCACTTTCACGAATAAAAGTAACAATTTCGTCTCTTTCATCGGTAGCAGGAAGTTCTTCTTCAATGTATTCCAATGCTTGTGAAGTATTAAAACCTTTGTTGTAGATGGTTCTATAAACGTCTAGAATATGGTTGATCTGTTGCAATGGGAATCCCCTTCTTTTTAAACCAACGCTGTTCACCCCGCCATAACTCAAAGGGTTACGAACCGCTTTAATATAGGGTGGTACGTCTTTACTTACCAAGGATCCTCCCGCCACAAATGCGTGTTGGCCAATTTGTACAAATTGGTGAACGGCACTTACGCCTCCAACAACAGCATAATCACCCATGGTCACGTGACCAGCTACTTGAACGCTATTACTTAAAATGCAATTATTGCCAATGATGCAATCATGCGCCAAGTGGCTATACGCCATGATCAAACAGTTATTTCCCACAGTAGTCTTACCCCTGTCTTCAGTACCACGGTTAATGGTTACAAATTCACGGATAGTGGTATTGTCTCCAACTTCTACGGTAGTTTTCTCACCGCTAAATTTCAAATCCTGAGGAATGGCACCCAATACTGCTCCAGGAAAAATGCGGCAGTTTTTACCAATCCTAGTTCCATCCATGATGGTCACATTAGAACCAATCCAAGTGCCTTCACCAATGCGAACATCACCATGAATCACAGTAAAAGGGTCGATTTTTACGTTAGGTGCTATCCTTGCGTTTGGATCAATGTAAGTGTAGGGATGTGTCATCCTATCAGTTGGTTTTGCGTTGATCAGTGCATTCATAATGCACTAAGAGTATAAAAAGGATGCCAAAGTTGCTCCTCCTATCACAAAAATAGGGGTATTGGCTTTTTTTTAAGATTTAAGTTCTTTTTACTACTTGGGCAACCAAATCTGCCTCAGTAGCAACTTTACCTCCCACATACACAGTTCCCCTCATTTCACATATGCCCCTGCGGATGGGTGAAATCAACTCCATTTTCAGGATCATGGTATCACCCGGCACTACTTTCTGCTTGAATTTACAATTGTCAATCTTCAGGAAATAAGTGTCATAATTTCCTTCTGGCATGGAATTGATACAAAGAATCCCGCCGGTTTGGGCCAGGGCTTCAATTTGTAACACTCCAGGCATTACCGGATTGCCCGGAAAATGGCCTTGGAAGAAATACTCGCTGAAAGTAACATTTTTAACACCAACAATAAAGGTATCAGTTAGTTCAATAATCTTGTCTACAAATAAGAAAGGATGTCTGTGCGGTAAGGTCTTTTCAATCTTTTCTAAGGTATAAACGGGCGGAATGGTAGGGTCATAAACCGGCACGTTTTTCACGTGTTTGTTCCGCTTAATATATTGTTTGATTTTTTTAGCAAAATCCACATTGGTGCTATGTCCAGGCCTATTGGCAATGATTCTAGCTTTGATGGGATAACCAATCAGGGCCAAGTCACCAACCACATCCAAGAGCTTGTGTCTGGCTGGTTCATTGGGAAAGCGGAGTTCTAGATTATTCAAATAACCCTCGCTTTTTACTTCAATTTTCTCGCGCTTGAACACTTTGGCCAAACGGGTCATTTCTGCATCAGTAACGGGTTTGTCTACTACTACAATGGCATTATTGATGTCACCACCCTTGATCAGGTCATGATCCAATAAAGCTTCTAGTTCATGCAAGAAGCAGAAAGTACGGCAGGGTGCAATTTCTGATTTGAATTCACGAATGGTTTTCAAACCAGCGTGTTGGGTACCCAATACAGGGCTATTAAAGTCTATCAGCGTAGTAATTTGATAGTCCATGGCAGGCAGGGCTACCATTTCAACGCGTTTTTCCTCGTCGTAGTGATAAATATTTTCGTCAATGCTGTACCAAGCTTTGGCAGCTTCTTGCTCCAAAACACCAGTCTCTTCAATTAATTCAATAAAGGGCATGGAACTTCCGTCCATGATGGGAATCTCAGGACCGTTTAACTCTATCAATACATTGTCTACACCCATACCCACTAGGGCCGCTAATACGTGTTCTACCGTACTTACTTTAGCATCTCCCACTTGAAGGGTAGTACCACGGCTGGTATCGGTTACCAAATCACAATCGGCTTTGATAATGGGTTGGTTGGGCATATCAATTCTTTGGAACTGAATTCCAAATCCAGGGTTGGCTGGTTTAAGGGTCATGTCTACCAACACACCTGTATGCAAACCAGTGCCACTTATACTAATGGAACTATTGAGGGTATGTTGTTTGTCTGGGTTAAAATTGATGTCCATATCTTGAATAGGTTATTGGTAGTATTAATCTAGGTTTGGGGCTGCAAAAATACGGATAAAGGATTAATCCGTTTTTTGAGCGCTTTCCAGCTGTTTTTGTAGCAGTGCTGCAACGGTTTTCTCTAGTTCCACAAGCCTTTTTTCCATTTCTGGCAGGTTTCTGGTATGGGCCTGAATCCGCAAAGAATGGGTAAATTCCATGGCAGGCGTACCATTATGGGTTTTGTTGGGAACCTTAATGCTCTTGGTCACCCCAGTTTGACCTGCAATCTTACTGCCATCAGCAATAACAATATGGCCAGCGGTACCTACTTGTCCTCCAATCATCACGCTATTACCCACTTTGGCGCTACCGCTAATGCCCGCTTGAGCGGCAATTACCGTATTGCTACCAATTTCTACATTGTGCGCCACCTGAATCAGGTTGTCTAGTTTGGTGCCTTTTCTAATAATGGTAGAACCCATGGTGGCACGGTCAATGGCCGTATTGCTACCAATTTCTACATCGTCTTCTATAATCACATTCCCAATCTGGGGAATCTTATGGTAGGAGCCATCGCTCTGTGGAGCAAAACCAAAACCGTCTCCACCAACAACCGTATTGCTATGAATAATCACCCTATTGCCAATGATGCAGTCATGATAAATTTTCACGCCTGCGTGCAGGATTACATTGTCTCCAATTTGAGAACCATTGCCAATAACCACACCTGGATAGAGTTTCACGCCATTACCCAACACAACATTTTCTCCAATATGACAAAAAGCGGCAACAAAAACCTGCTCTCCCAGTTTTGCGCTGGGCGATATAAAACTAGGTTGCTGTATGCCTACCAATTGCTGTGTCATGATTTCTTGGTATTTAGACAGCAGGATGGCAAAGGCAGAATAAGCATCTGCAACCCTAATCAAAGTGGCCGATGTAGGTTGTTTGAGTTCCAAAGATTCGTTACAAATAATCACAGAAGCCTTGGTCAGATAGAGATACTCCTCGTATTTGGGGTTAGATAAAAAGGATAATTCTCCTTCTTTTGCCTCCTCAATTTTACCAAATGCACCAACGGCAGCTGCAGGGTTGCCCTCTACCTTTCCTTGTATCATTAAAGCAATTTGCGCTGCGGTAAATGTCATGGGCATTTTTTAAAAAGTGGGCTGTCTAATTTAAGACAGCATACAAATGTAAAATTTTTTGACAGGAGCAGAAAGGTTTTGCTGTATTAAAGCATTGTCAATCTTTGAGATATCCTTGACCATGCCGTCTTTGAAGAGAATATTGATCCTTTCGTCAAGGGTTTGGTACATGGTATTGGATGCTTCTCCCGTAAAACAGAGATAGTGGGCGTCTGCGGGGTTGATCCCAAATTTATTGGCAGCAGCGTCTTGTTTTTCCTTGAGAAATAGGGGTTCAAAATCTTCTGATTGTATTCTGGATTTGTACAATTGTCTATTGAGAAAACGCTTGCAGAGCAAGGATAGTACGCGGTCTGGGTGCTTGCTCCAGTGTTTGATGGCGTGCATCACGTCATGGTCATCTAAGGAACAAAACTGTTCCAGCGCGTCATGATCCATAACCCCAGAAAAACTGCCCAAGAAAAAATCCAATGCCGTTTGGGTCTGTAAAGCCAGGTCAGCTGACTGATAAATTTCTCTAACGCGTTCAATGATTTTAACCAGCATTTTCTCAGCAGACAAAACAGTTTTGTGCAAGTATACCTGCCAATACATTTGTCTGCGGGCTACCAAAAATTTCTCTACACTGTAAATGCCTTTCTCTTCTACCATAAGCTGGCCATGGTGTACCACCAACATTTTCAGGATGCGGTCATAACCAATCACACCTTCACTAACGCCGGAATAAAAACTATCTCGGCTAAGGTAATCCATGCGATCCATGTCTAATTGGCCACTGATTAGTTGGTGCAAAAATGGCTTGGGATATTTATTGGTAAAAATTTGAATAGCCAAATCCAAAGCTCCATCCATGCCATGGTTCATTTCTTCCATGATGCGAATAGACAATGCTTCATGATGGGTACCCAAAACCAAGACCTGCTCTAGTGCATGGGAATAAGGACCATGACCAATATCGTGCAACAAAATAGCAGCTTTTACAGCTACGGATTCTGCTTCTGTAATTTCTACACCCTTGGCCCTGAGTTCTGTAACCGCATTACACATGAGGTGATAAGCACCCAAGGAATGATGTAATCGTGTATGCACTGCACCTGGATAGACCAATTGCGCCATGGCCATTTGATGAATGCGCCTTAAACGTTGGTAATAGGGGTGGGCCAATATATTAAAGATCAATGGGTGGTCAATGGTAATAAAACCATAGACGGGATCATTGATGATTTTTCTTTTAGTCTGGTTCATGCTGTTGCTGAATTGTTAAATCAACTGCTTGGGCTGTCAGCAAAAGTACAAATACCCTGACGAATCAAAAGATTCAAATAGTTTTAGGGGCACTTAATAAAATAATTTTACTCAATACGTTTGGATTATGTCGGTAGCAAAAATACTCTGGGTAGATGATGAGATTGAAAGTCTGCAGTCTCAAAAAATGTTTTTAGAACATAAGGGATATGAAGTGGTGACCATGACCAATGGTTTTGACGCGCTGGAATATGTAAAATCCAATTATGTAGACGTGGTACTCATGGACGAGTCCATGCCGGGCATTACGGGTTTGGAAACCCTAACCAGAATCAAAGCCATCAATAGGCAATTGCCCATTGTACTGATTACCAAGAATGAAACAGAAAACTTGATGGATGAAGCCATTGGAAGTCAGATCAGCGATTATTTGATTAAGCCCGTGAATCCCAATCAAGTCTTGTTGAGTTTGAAAAAACTCATTGACAATAAACGGTTGGTTGCAGAAAAAACTACTACATCTTATCAGCAGAATTTTAGGGAATTATTCATGGCACTCAGTGACAATCCCAACCACCATGAGTGGATGGAAATTTACAAGCGCTTGGTGCACTGGGAACTGGAAATGGAAAAGAGTGATAGTCCTGAAATGCAGGAAGTTTTTAATACCCAAAAACAAGAAGCCAATACGGCGTTTTTCAAATTTGTTTCCAAAAACTATGCTACTTGGGTGAACCCCAAATCGGCCGATTCACCCATCATGAGTCATCACTTGTTTCAGTTCAAAGTATTGCCCCATGCAGAGCCCGGAACTCCTTTGTTTTTCATACTCATAGACAATTTGCGTTTTGACCAGTGGAAAGCTATTGAACCCATATTTGCAGAAAATTTTCGCATTCAAGAAGAGGAATCTTTTTATAGTATTTTACCCACGGCCACACAGTATTGTAGGAACGCCATTTTTGCAGGTATGATGCCCCTAGAAATAGAAAAACAATTTCCAGGTCTTTGGAAAAATGACGAAGAAGAAGGCGGAAAAAATTTACACGAGGAAGACTTTTTTAGGGCCCAGCTAAAGCGATTGAAAAAAGAACATTTAAAATTTAGCTACCATAAAATTGTCAACCACCAAGATGGCCAACAATTGGTCAATAATATTCACAACTTGTTGCAGAACGATATCAATGTGATTGTCTACAATTTTGTAGACATGCTCTCACACGCCAGAACGGAAATGGAAGTGTTGAAAGAATTGGCCAGTGATGAAGTAAGTTATAGAAGCATTACGCGTAGCTGGTTTGAACATAGTCCTTTGAATCAGGCATTAAAAAGAATTGCCGATAAAAAACTAAAATTGGTCTTGGCCACTGACCATGGGTCCGTGCGGGTAAAAACGCCCCATAAAGTCATTGGTGACAAGCAAACCACCACCAATTTGCGCTATAAACATGGGCGGAACCTAAATTTTGAACCCAGGGATGTATTGGCGTTTAAAGACCCCAAAGAAGCGGGTTTACCCATTCCAACCATCAATTCCAGCTTTATTTTTGCCAAAGAAGACGGATTTCTCTGCTATCCCAACAATTACAACCACTACGTCAATTATTATAAGAATACATTCCAGCACGGCGGGGTTAGTTTAGAAGAAATGATTGTCCCCGTGATCAAAATGGAAAGTAAATAAGCCGGTCCAGCATTTTGCCACCGGTTGTGGATAACTGAAAGCCTTTGGCAGCAGGCACTGACTTATTTTTGAGCTAGCCTGATTTAAGGGTTAAGGAGAAAACTATGAAATACACACAATCAACGGTTGACAAACTGGAAGACATACTTGGTGAATCCTCCTATGTGGTTAGATATGAGCGTGGTACTTTCCAAAGCGGCTGGTGTTTACTGGAAGCACGCAAAGTAGTGGTACTGAATAAGTTCCTCAATACAGAAGGAAGAATCAACACTTTGATAGAATTGATTCCCCAATTAAATATTGACTACGACAAACTCACATTAGAATCTCAGAAGCTCTATGATTCTTTGATTAAACAGTCAGCTGTTATTGGAGAATAGCGTCTTCACTTACCTAAATTATTTCAGCTATTTATAAAGCTGCGGATTATGGTTTAGATTTGTTTAATGTCTATTCCTTCTCTGCACATACAATTTTTGGGAACAGGTACCAGTACCGGAATCCCCATGATTGGATGTGATTGTACGGTTTGTACTTCTAAGAATCCCAAGGACAATCGTTTAAGAAGCAGCATCTTGGTGCAATCAAATAAAACTAGTTTGATTGTAGACACAACCCCGGATTTTAGATACCAAATGTTGCGTACCCATACCCGCAGGTTAGACGCCGTGCTTTTTACGCATCCGCATAAGGACCATATGGCTGGTCTGGATGATATCCGGGCTTTTAATTTCTTTAGTCAAAAAGCCATGGATATTTATGCCAATTCATTGACAGAAGAAGCCGTGAAAAGGGATTTCTATTATGCATTTGCTGACAAGAAATATCCCGGTGTACCTGAATTGAACCTGATAACAATTGACGAAAATCCTTTTGTGATTGGAGATATCCCGGTGCAACCTATCTTGGTGTATCACCACAAAATGCCCGTCTTTGGTTTTAGGTTTGGAGACTTTACTTATATCACGGATGCCAATAGAATTGAAGAAGATCAGAAAGCACTGATCAGGGGTTCAAAAGTCTTGGTTTTAAATGCCCTTAGAAAAGAAGCCCATATTTCACATTTTACCCTGCAAGAAGCGGTTGATTTGGCAAATGAATTGGACATTCCAGAAGTGTATTTTACCCATATCAGCCATCAGTTGGGTTTGCATGAAACCATTAATCAAGAACTTCCTCCCCATATTCAACTGGCCTATGATGGCCTAGAACTGCGTTTGTAGCCCCTTTTAAAAAAGGGACATATGGAAAAACTGACATCTTTTTTCAGGTTCACCAGTAGAGAAAGACTGGCTATCCTGCTATTGTGTTTATTGATGGTCCTGTTTTGGACTTTGCCGCTGTTTTTTCCGGAAAAACCGCCAAAGATCTCCATGCCCCAACCACAAGCGAATGCATCAAGTTCTAAAAGTTTTGCCTACGGCGATGCGGCTCCTACAAACAATGCATCTGGATCAGGGATTGCAACACCCAATCATAACCGTTTTTCAAATGAAGCACCTAGAAGGGTAGCGCATTATTTTCCCTTTGATCCCAATACTATTAGCCCGCAGCAATGGCAGGAACTGGGTCTAAGAGATAGGACCATATTAACCATTCAACATTATCTACAAAAAGGCGGCAGGTTTAGAAAGCCAGAAGACCTGAGAAAGATTTGGGGATTAAAACCAGCAGATGCAGATTTACTCATTCCTTATGTTCAAATTCCAGCACCCATCGCCGAAGGCAAAAAAGCGGAAATGGTTTGGATAGCTGCACCTATTCAGGATACGATCAAGTTAAAGCCTCATAAAAATTGGAACCTAACACCCATTGATATTAATTTGGCGGGTCCAGATCAGTGGATAAAATTTCCCGGTATTGGAGAAGTATTGGCAGCAAGAATTGTCAAGTTCAGAGACAAAATGGGTGGCTTCCATTCCATTGATCAGGTAGGCAAAACCTATGGTATTAAGGATTCTCTGTTCCAATTAATGAAGCCATTTTTGACCATGAATCAGGGGGCTGAAAAAAAAGATTAAAAATTTGGGTGGAAATAAAAATCCCCTACATTTGCATCGAAAACTAACTAACGCTAGTTTATTTTTCAGAAGGTTGCCGGATAACGATTGCTTGGTTTCGGCAACCTTCATCTATTTTAAAACCAGTCCATGAACTTTGCCGCAACTGAAATCACCCAACAAGTGGCAATTACTGCCCGAGATTTTGCCAAAAAGCATATTGCCCCCCATGTAATGGAATGGGATGAGTCCCAAACATTTCCGGTAGACCTGTTTCATGAAATGGGTAAACTGGGTTTGATGGGCATGCTGGTTCCCCATGAATATGGCGGTGCAGGTCTGAGCTATTTTGAATACAATGTGGCCATTCAAGAAATTGCCAAGGTTTGTGGCTCTATTGGTTTGAGCATGGCGGCACATAATTCATTGTGTACCAATCATATACTTAGTTTTGGAACAGAGGAACAAAAAACAAACTGGTTGCCTAAATTGGCAAGTGGCGAGTGGATTGGGGCCTGGGGTTTAACGGAACCCAATACGGGTAGTGATGCTGGAAACATGCAAACTACTGCTGTTAAAGACGGAGATGATTGGGTATTGAATGGTACCAAATGTTGGATTACCCATGGCTTGTCTGGAAATTTGGCCGTTGTCATTTGTAGAACTGGCGAACCAAGAACCAGTGGAAACGCCACGGCTTTTGTAGTAGATAGGGGTAGACCAGGTTTTCAAGCAGGTAAAAAAGAAAATAAATTGGGGATGCGCGCCAGTGAAACCACAGAAATGATTTTCACGGATTGCAGAATTCCAGATAGCCATCGTTTGGGCCAGGTGGGTGATGGATTTAGACAGTCTTTAAAAATTTTAGACGGGGGTAGAATTTCTATTGCTGCCCTGGCGTTGGGTATTGCCAAAGGAGCTTATGAAGCTGCATTGAAATATGCACAAGAACGTCATCAGTTTGACAAACCCATTAGTTCTTTTCAAGGGATTAGTTTTAAGTTGGCCGATATGGCAACCGAGATCATGGCTTCAGAATTATTGATTGCCCAATGCTGTGATTTAAAACAAAGACATCTTTCAGTTACCAAAGAGGGAGCCATGGCTAAATACCAAGCCAGTGAAGCGGCAGTTAAAATTGCCAATGATGCGGTTCAAATATTTGGTGGTTATGGCTATACCAAGGACTTTCCTGTAGAGAAGTTTTATAGGGATGCCAAACTCTGTACCATTGGGGAAGGAACTTCTGAAATTCAAAAACTGGTGATAGCCAGAGAAATTTTACAATAGTTGTATAATTCCTTTTAGCTGTTTACATGAGTTCATTGTATTTGAAAGTTGAGTATCTTAGCGGCTAAGCATTTTTTTGATGAAAAACCGCAGGGTACATTTACTGGTCCTATTGGCAATGATTCCCTGCCTGCTGTTTGCCCAAAAAGGGGAACAATTAGAAGCCAGCAACGATACCATTTTCCATTTTATTGATTCTTTAAACCAAGCCGCTTTTAACATGAAGCGTTCTAAAGTAAACCAAGCACTAAAATTGCTTGATTCTACTAAGAACCTCTCTATGCGGTACCAATATCATCAAGGTTTATCAACTGCTTATTTTTATGAAGCGGGTATTTATCAACAGAATGGGTTTTCCAAACGAGCTTTGGGTATTTACCAAATGGCGTTGGAAAATAGTAGTCTTCATGAAGACAGCATTAACTTGGTGAGGATCAGTAATCAGTTAGCCGGTTATTATGCAGAAGAAGGGAAATTAGACGAGGCTTTGCGCATTAGTACTGAATCTCTAGAGATCTCCATTAGAAAAGGCAATAAAAAAGAAATGGCCAATATCAAGAACAGTATTGGACTCATTGAAACCAAGCGAAAGAATTATCCAAGGGCAGAATCTTTGTTAAAAGACGCATTACAAATTAGCTTGAAAGAGAAATATGTGTACGGTCAGAAAAAAGCTTTTTATAATCTAGGCTTATTGGCCAGGGTAAAGAATGATACTGCCACTGCTAGGGCTTATTTTGAGAATTCTCTTTCTCTAGACATGTTGTTGAATGACCATTATGGTATGGCATCTAACAATCTTCAATTGGCAGAAATTTTGGTGCAGCAACAAAGAAATTCGGAAGCCATTGAACTTGCCAAATCTGCTTATTCCTGCGCGGTTTTATCAGGGGCTTATAATTTGATGACAAAAACGGCCACTCTGATTCGTCAACAATATCAGCGTTCGGGAGACTTACCACATACTTCTGCATGGCAGGATACTTTAATTAGTGTGTTGGTTACCAAGAATGAAAATGAAACCCAGTATGCTAGTAATTTTATTGAAATAGTTAAAGACAAAGAGTCCCAAAAATTAACGGCAGAAAGCGAGAAAGAAAAAGCTAATAAAAGAGCAAATAGTCAATTGCTGATTATCTTGGTAGGTAGCTTAATGTTAGTAGTAATGGCCTTAATGGTGATCATTACTTTCATGAGTTATAGAAAGCAAAAATACCTGTCTCAGCGATTAACCAAACAAAATGCCATCATTGAAGAAAATGCTTCTTCGCTTGACAAATTGAACAAAGAAATTTATTCTAAAAACCAATTGTTAGAAGAAGATAATAGGACAAAGGATAAATTATTGTCTATTATTTCTCATGACTTGCGCAATCCAATAACCAATACACAAACCATTTTATCTCTCATTAACAAAGGCGCTTTAACCGAGGAAGAATCCAAAACTTTGTTAGAGCAATTAGAAACACAGTATATTAATACTACTGGTTTGTTAGATAATTTATTGGGTTGGTTAAAGAGTCAGATTACAGGTAAGGAATTGGAGAAATCAGACATTAATGTGTACGAGTTAATGAACGGGATGCACTTAGAGCAAAAGATTGCACTCATGCGCAAACGAATCAAGTTCATTAACAATACTTCTTCGGATTGTAATATCATGGCGGAAAAGGAAATGATTAAAATTATTTTCCGTAACCTGATTACCAATGCCATTAAATTCACCCCGCTTGATGGTAGAATTGAAATTAGCTTTACACAGGATGATACCCATTCCTATGTTCGAATTAAGGATTCTGGAATAGGTATGAGTGAAGAAATCTTACAAAAAGTAAACGCACAGAAATATTTTACCAGAACAGGAACCCTTCAAGAAAAAGGAAGTGGATTTGGTCTTATACTATGTAGAGACCTTTTACAAAAACAAGGTGGTGTACTCTTGATTGAGAGTGCAAAAGGAGAGGGCAGTACTTTTACTGTGAAACTGCCCAATTAATTAGTCTTCCTTATTACCTGCTGAAAAAATCTGGTCAACCGCTCCACCCAACATCGGAAATTTTTCTTTTACAAATGCTGCAATAGTGTTTACGGCTTGACTTGCTTGCTCTGGGCTAAGGTTTGCTTCTTTTACTAGACGTTCAATCAGTTCGTTCATGATGGTAGTTTTTCACTTTTATTCTTGCTGCAAGTTAGGGTAGGCGCAAAAAAAAACAGTGGGAACTTATGCCCACTGTTTTCAAAAAATGTGTGTTTTGATTAAGCTACTTTCAAGACGGAGAGTTTGCTCTTGCTAAACATACTTTCTGCGTAATCCAGCGTAATATTCAATACGGTTGTTTCAGTGCCAGGTAATTCAAACATGGCGTCAGTTAAAATGCTCTCGCAAATGCTTCTTAAACCACGGGCACCTAATTTGTATTCCAAAGCCTTGTCTACCATAAAGTCCAAAACGGCTTCTTCAACCGTTAAGGCAATTCCTTCCAGTTCAAACAAACGGGTGTATTGTTTCATCAAAGCATTCTTGGGTTTGGTTAAAATGCTTCTTAAAGTTTCTTTATCCAGTGGGTTCAAATGGGTAACTACAGGTAAACGACCAAGCAATTCAGGGATCAATCCAAAAGATTTTAAATCCGTTGCATTGATGAATTGCAAAAGGTTCTTGCGTTGGTGTTCCTGTTCATCTTTGTTTACGCTAAATCCAATGGCATTGGTATTGATTCTGCGGGCAATCACTTTGTCAATGCCATCAAATGCACCACCACAGATAAATAGAATATTCTTGGTGTCTACTTTAATCATTTTCTGTTCAGGGTGTTTGCGGCCACCTTGTGGTGGAACCAACACTTCTGTACCTTCTAACATTTTCAACAATCCCTGTTGCACACCCTCACCACTTACGTCACGCGTAATAGAAGGGTTATCACCTTTACGGGCTATCTTATCAATCTCATCTACATAAACAATCCCTCTTTCTGCAGAAGCCACGTCATAATTACAGTTTTGTAATAAACGGGTTAGCATGCTCTCTACGTCTTCACCTACATAACCTGCTTCTGTAAATACGGTAGCGTCTACTATAGCAAAAGGAACATTCAATAATCGAGCGATGGATTTGGCCAATAAGGTTTTACCAGTACCCGTTTCACCCACCATGATGATATTGCTTTTTTCAATTTCAATATCGTCGGGTTGTACTTTCTGTACAATTCTTTTAAAGTGGTTGTAAACGGCAACAGACAATACTTTTTTAGCATCGTCCTGACCAATCACGTATTCATCCAAGAATTTTTTAATCTCAGCAGGTCTGCGAACACTCAATTTAAAATTGCTGTTGCCACCAACGCCACCTTCATTTTTTAGATTCAATTCTTGCACAATAATTTCCTGTGCATGTTCTACGCAGTTCTCGCAGATATGCCCCTCCTGTCCTGCAATCAGGATCTTCACTTCGTCGCGGCTTCTGCCACAGAAGGAACAGTGTAATTGCGCTTGTTTAGCCATAAAAAGGATTTGACCCAAAACATCAGACAGTAAAACCTAGTTTTCTGTTGCCTTGAGGGATGCAAATGTACCACAGTTCCCCGTTTTTCGGGAAAAAACTAGTACAAATGAAATAATTTCAATATTTATTGAGCTTGACTGCTTAGATTTTTTCCAAAATCTGGTCTACTATGCCATAAGCCACCGCTTCTTTGGCATCCATCCAATAATCGCGGTCAAAGTCGGCCATTACTTGGTCAACGGTTTTACCACAGTTTTCGGCTAGGATTTTAGCACCCAATTCCTTGGTTTTGCGAATCTGATTGGCCTGAATTTCAATGTCTGCAGAAGTGGCTTGAAAATAACCACCCAAACTTGGTTGGTGAATCATCACTTCTCCGTGTGGATAGATACATCTTTTGCCCTTGGTTCCGGCACTCAACAAAATAGAACCCATACTAGCCGCCAACCCCATACAAATGGTGGTTACTGGGCTGCTGATCAGTTTCATGGTATCGTACATCACCATACCACTGGTGACAACACCCCCTGGACTATTGATATAAAACTTGATTTCTTCACCTGGCTTGTCAGCGTCTAATAAGAGTAATTTGCTCACAATGTCACGGGCAGATTTGTCATCTACCACGCCCCATAAGTAAACGGCCCTTCTCTCAAAAAAGAGTTTCTCCATTTTCTTGAGCATCACGCCACCCATTGGTTCCTGTTTTTCCTCTTTTGGTTCATCCGCTTCCTCGTCTTCCATTAGGTAAGGGTTGATAATATATTTTGACTGGATCATTGTCTAAAATTTTACGGTTAATTAGTCTTTACGCTGTTTTCTAGGGTTGGTTAACAATACTTCGTCTACCAGACCATATTCTTTAGCCTCAATGGCTTTCATCCAAAAATCCCTATCGCAATCTGCTGCCACCACTTCAATAGATTTATTGGTGTGTTCAGCAATTACCTCGTACAATTCTGTTTTCAGTTTTTTGATTTCACGAGCGGTAATTTCAATATCAGTTGCTTGTCCACCAATAGCACCACTTGGTTGGTGTAACATAATACGGCTATGTTTCAAAGCAGTACGCTTTCCTTGAACACCAGCGCAAAGTAACACTGCACCCATACTAGCAGCAATGCCGGTACAAATGGTGGCTACATCTGGGCTAATAAATTGCATGGTATCATAAATACCCAAACCTGCGTAAACACTGCCTCCTGGACTATTGATATACATTTGAATATCCCTACTGCGGTCAACACTTTCTAAGAACAATAATTGTGCGGTAACAATATTGGCTACATAGTCATTGATGCCTTCTCCCAAAAAGATAATCCTATCCATCATCAAACGGCTAAACACGTCCATACTGGCCACGTTCATAGGGCGTTCTTCAATAATATAGGGAGTCAGGTTGGTCACACCATGCAATCCGTGTTGTTGGTAATTGTGCAGGGTAGCACTGCTAATGCCATGATGTTTTACTGCGTATTGTTCAAACTCTTTTCCTAGGTTCATATAAGACTGTTTTCGCTTTGAAGATAAGTGTTTTGCCTTTTCATTCTATTGGGATTCTTCAAATACTGTGCAAACTTAGTTTCAACGACAATCAGTCAGTTGATTTTCCCAGATTTAGCGATAAATGGCAAAAAAAGGGGCAATCTTCAGTAGACTGCCCCTTTTCAGGTTATTTTTTCTTTCATCCCAATTTTCTCTTCCTCTTCCTCCCATTCTTCACTCTTCACTCCTCACTCCTCACTTTCCTCCTAACTCTTCACTCTTCACTCTTCACTCCCTTAGTGGTGGTGGTGATGCAATTTCTCTGCAAAAGCTTCCATGCTAATGGCTTCGTCTGTTGCCGCAACCTGGGTTTCAAGGCTGCTAAACAATTTGTCAGCGCTAATACGGTGGTAGCTATCTTCTACAAATTTCTTATCCTGCATCATGCGGTTGGCATAATCGTCTACCCACTGTTGGTTATCGCCCAAAGCACCTAATTGTCCACCCATATAGCTGAACAATTGCATTTTAGCAAATTCACGAATATCTTCTGGAAGTACTTCAATCTTGTTGTCAGTAACCAATTTACTACTGATCAGGGTCCATTTTAATTGGTTTACAAAACCAGGATAGTCAGCTTCTGCCTCTTCGGCAGTTTTTGGTTTGTCACCGCCAATCTGTAACCAACGCTTTAAGAAAGTCTCGGGGAATTCCATGCTGGTATTGTCTAACAAATGGTGATAAATCTGATCGTGGATCTGATTACGGGTTTGTTGTGCAAAATGGGTTTCAATTTCAGCTTTTACAGCAGCACGGAAATCTGCTTCAGTAGTGATTTCGTTGTTAGGATATACGGTAGCAAAAAAAGTAGCATCCAAAGCAGCTTTTTCAACAAAACCAATCTTGGTGATGGTCATTTTGAAAGTTTTGTCTGCACTACCAGCTTCGTCCTTGTTCAAACCAAGGTCAGAAAGAACTACTTCTCTTTCCTTGTCTTCAAATGCGCTAGCCAAATGAACGTCAACTACATCGTCTTTTTTCTTACCAATCAATTGAGCCCTAAATCCAGGAGCAAAATACTTTACTAATAAGCTATTGGCTTTGTTGATGCCGCCTTCCAGCATATTGCCATCAGCGTCTAATTCAGTAAAAGTTACGTTCAACACATGGTCTTCAGAACTAGCTGTTTCAGGCTCGGTCATATTACCATTGCGTGTTTGTAATCTTTCCACTTCTTCATTCAACATCTCATCAGTAACAATCACATTGTATTTAGTTACTTTAATATTGGAAGCATTCACTTCAAATTCAGGTTTCAAACCAACTTCAAATGCAAAATCTACTTCACCAGGATTGTTCATATCCAGTTTAGTACCTTCGTTTTCCAAAGGAACAGGTTGCGCAAAAATGTCCAATTGCTCCTTGTTTAGGTATTGGTTCATTTCTTTTTCAACGGTTTTCAACACTTCGTCTTGAAATATACTTGGGCCATGCATTTTCTTTACCAAACCTGCAGGTACCATTCCTTTACGAAATCCGGGGATATTGGCGGTTTTAGCAAAGGTTTTGAGGGTTTTCTCAAAATTGCCAAAATAGTCTTCCTTATTCAACTTCACAATGAGCTTGTCATGCAGCAAGCCAATATTCTCGCGGGTTATTGTAGCCATAGTTGTGTTTTTTATTCTTGTTTTTTTGGGTTGCAAAGGTAAGGGATTGACCTAAATGCTGTTCATAGATTCTATATAGTAGTGCTAAAATTGGCTTAAGTAAAATCAAATTATTGATTATCAATAAGTTAAGAAGAGAACCGAGCCTGCGGCGATGGCTTTAAATAGATAGTAAATGGCCCAAAAAAAAGAAAGACGTGAAAATCACGTCTTTCTAATTAGTGCGGATGACAGGGGTCGAACCTGCATGCCTCACGGCGCTAGATCCTAAGTCTAGTGCGTCTGCCAATTTCGCCACATCCGCATCAATGGTGCTCTTAATAACTGAGGTCTTAGGAATCCTAGCAGTCAAGCGAGCGCAAAAGTAGGGGTTTTGTGTAAATGCTGCAAGAGTTTACAAAATTACGCTGCTGAATTGCAAAATTTCTTATAACCACATATAAAAACAACATGTGTACTTATGAATCGTTTATTTAAATGTCTATTTGTAACTCCAGGGCTTTTGCAGAGAAGTATAAACCAACATAAACATGATTTTAGTCAGTTTTTAAACTGAGATGAATCATTTAACAAATTGATTACTATCATCCTTTGCGCTTTTTCGCTGTTTTAACTTTGTTCTATCATCTAGTGATAAAAAGAACAGCATTTTTTAAACCCACATAAAAAACAAACATGAAAAATCCAACAAAATTCCTCAAACCTGGTCTGCTAGCACTGGTGTTGATGTTCACCATGGGTGCTTTTGCACAAGTAAAATACAGCAGTAAAAATGGTTTGAATCTGGTAGTGAGTGGTACCTCTACTTTGCATGACTGGGATATGAAATCTAGTCAAGGTAGTTTTGATGCAAGTTTTGCATTCAATGCAACTGGAGCTGTTACCGGAATCACTGGACTAAGTTTCACAACACCAGCTTCTGCACTTAAAAGTGGTAAAGACGCCATGGATAAAAATGCCTATAAAGCATTAAAAGTTGACAAAAATCCAAACATCAGTTTTACTGCAAGTTCTGCAACTGTTACCGCAGTTAATGCCACCGACTTTACAGTAAAAGCAGTAGGTAAACTAACTATTGCAGGCGCTCCTCTAGATGCTGAAATTGTAGCCACAGGAAAAGTGAATGCAGATAAAACAATCACTGTAACTGGTGCCAAAAAAATCAGCATGAAAGAATTTGGTATGACTCCTCCAAGTTTCATGATGGGAACTATCAAAACTGGTAATGACGTTACTTTAAAGTTTGACTTAAAATTGACCAAATAATATAAAAATCCACAACACACTATTATCAACCTAAAACTTTATTTATGAAAATTCAAATGAACAGGTTAAAAATTGCAGTACTTCTTTTTGCAGGGGTTTTACCTGTAGCCCTATTTGCACAACAACCTAAAATTTCTAATTTCCGTCCTTATGACAAGACTGGTATCAATATGTTTGAAACCTTAAAGTCTGATACAGTTCCTTTTGAAGGATTGAAAGTAAGATGGGGCGCAGGATTTACACAACAGTTCCAAAATTTAAAACACGAAAATCCAGGTGCTTTAAATAATACAACTACAAATCGTCTATACCCATTGCAAAATGGTTTTATGACAGCTCAAGCCAACCTATTTATGGATGTGCAATTGGCTGATGGTATTAAATTGAATGTAACTTCTTATTTAAGTTCTAGACACCACAATGAAACTTGGGTAAAAGGTGGCTATATCCAATTTGACAAAGTGCCATTCAAAGGCAAATTCTGGGACGATGTGATGAAACTGGCTACCGTTAAAATTGGTCACTTTGAAGTGAACTATGGTGATCAACACTTCCGCAGAACTGATGGTGGACAAGCTTTGTACAATCCATTTATGGACAACTATATCATGGATCAGTTTGCAACAGAAATTGGTGGTGAGGTTTATATCCAAAAAGATGGTCTATTTGGAATGTTGGGTATTACCAATGGTATGATCAAAGGACATATTGATTCTACTTATGCGACTCCTCAAGATCCAAATACTAGCAGAAATCCATCTATCTATCTGAAAGCTGGTATTGACAAAAAATTGAATGAAAATGTTCGTGTACGTTTATCTGGTAGCTTCTATACCAATAGTAGCCAAGCTGGTAGTGGTTTAACACTCTATGGTGGAGACAGAACTGGTTCTAACTATCAGAACGTAATGGAAAAAGGTGCACCAGGTGCTTTGCCTGCTTATACAGCAGCTGCTTTCTCTGGCCGCTTTAACCCAGGGTTTAGCAAAAAGATTTCTGCAACCATGATCAATGCCTTTGTAAAAGTATATGGATTTGAATTCTTTGGTACTTATGAAGGTTCTAAAGGACGCACCAAAACTGAAACTGCAGACAGAAAAGCTACTCAGTTAGCTGCAGAAGGTGTGTATCGCTTTGGTAAAGATGAAAACCTTTTTGTAGGTGCACGTTACAATACTGTTACTGCTCGTTTGGCTGGTTATACCAATGACGTAAAAGTAGACAGAACTGCATTTGCTGCTGGTTGGTTCATGACTAAAAACGTATTGCTAAAAGCTGAGATTGTGAATCAGAAATATACAGACTTTGTAAATACTGATTACCGCGCTGGTGGTAAATTCAACGGATATGTAATTGAAGCCATAGTAGGATTCTAAAAAATTGGGTTTTTTTATGGTGTAAGATAGCCGGATGAATAAATTTCATTCGGCTATTCTTTTTGTATAATTTGCTGCTGATGATGAAACGGTTTGTTTATTTAGCTTTTTACTTGTTGATCAGTGGATATTATCCTGCAGATCCGGCATCAACTTGGGTAGTGATGCAGGGTAGCAGTCTTACGGTGAATGGAAGTACCAACGTAAACAAGTTTCAATGTGATATTATAGATTATAATTTACCAGATACCATCACTTGCGTTAAACAGTCCAAATCACAAACCCTTCCAATGTCTGGCAAGTTAAAATTGGATATAGAATCATTTGATTGTCATAATCGGATGATGACAAGTGATCTTAGAAAGACGTTGAAGTACAAAGAATTTCCCAAACTCATTATCAAGTTTATTTCCATTAATAGCTATCCCAATTTTAAAAACCCAGCCAAGATTACAGGTGTGGTAGACATCAGTTTGGCTGGAATAGTAAAACGCTATGATATCAGTTATCTTTTTACCGTTGACAATAGTAGCATTGTTCACTTAAAAGGAGATAGGGCAGTAACCTTTACGGATTTTAATTTATCACCACCCAGTAAATTAGGGGGCGTAATCAAGGCAAAGGATGAATTGTTGGTAGAATTCAAATTGAACCTAAAGCCAGTTAGTTGATAATACTTAAGGGTTCATCTTAGCGAAAATGACACCAGCTACTGTAGATTGAAACCATCCAAAACCTAGCCAACTTAGCACCATCAGCACGGAAACATCAATTTGGCTATAAGTCATCCAAAGAATGGGTAGTAAAGCTACAAGGGTGTACACGGTACCAAACTCTAATCCTCTTAATAAATTATTGCCTTTAAATAAAGGTTTAAACCTTTCCCAAAACCAAGCAAGCGCAAAGCTGATGACCATGGCATGGGTGTAGAATAAAAAATCTCTGGAACTATCAGATACAAATACGGAGCTCAGGTATTCTGCAAAAAATGAATTGAACAAGGTACTGTTCACTGCTAGGAATAATCCACCATAAGAAAGAATGGATAAGACCACACCAGCTACCAATCCGCTTTGAAGCGTTTTTTTCATTTTTGAGATTTGGTATAAAATTAGTTTTTTTTAGGATTGCTACTCTGTTCTAAGTGGATTAGTTTTAGAATTATAGCAACAAAAAACCGCTACAGTTTTGGCTGTAACGGTTTTAATATTATTTAAGATTAATCCCTTCTTGCTGATTGGTTGCCGGCGTATCTTCTACTATCGCCCCCGCGGAAAGACCTGCGTTCTCCACCCTGAAGGTGTCTTTGAACGGGCTTTTGTTTTACCGTTGGTATGCTGTGCAAAGAAGTATTGGCCATGGCATAAGGATGGTCTGTTACAACAGGAACTGGAATGCTGATCAGCTTCTGAATATCGCGCAAGAATTCTTTTTCTTCTGCGTCACAAAAACTAAAAGCAATCCCACTAGCACCAGCCCTACCCGTACGTCCAATACGGTGTACATAGGTTTCAGGTACATTGGGTAATTCAAAATTGATAACGTGGGTAAGGTCATCAACGTCAATTCCTCTAGCCGCAATATCGGTAGCTACCAATACCCTTGTTTCTCCAGATTTGAAATTAGACAATGCCCTTTGTCTGGCATTTTGAGATTTATTACCATGTATGGCTTCAGCCTTAACACCACCACGGTGTAAGTCTTTCACCACTTTGTCTGCACCATGTTTGGTTCTTGTAAATACCAAGGCACTTTTAATAGCAGCGTCTTTGAGCAAATGGCTTAACAAGAGTTTCTTGTTTTCCTTTTCTACAAAATACACGGCTTGTTGAATGGTTTCTGCGGTAGATGAAATTGGGGTAACTTCTACTTTAGAAGGATTGTGTAAAATACTACTTGCCAACTTGCTAATTTCTGGAGGCATGGTTGCCGAGAAAAACAAGGTTTGTTTTTTGGTTGGTAATAAAGTGATTACTTTTTTCACGTCATGGATAAAACCCATGTCTAGCATACGATCAGCCTCATCCAATACAAAGAATTCTACGTCTGATAAACGAATGAATTTTTGTTGAATCAAGTCCAATAATCGGCCTGGTGTGGCAATTAAAATATCAACCCCTTTGCGCAGGGCAATGGTTTGTGCGTGTTGAGAAACACCACCAAAAATCACCAATTGTTTTAGACCTAGGTTTCTGCCATAAGCAGCAAAACTTTCTTCTATCTGAATGGCTAATTCTCTAGTGGGTGTTAAGATCAAGGCTTTGATGCCGCCCTTTTGAGGTTGGCCTGTGTATTTTTCTTTGCAAAGCAATTGTAATACGGGTATGGCAAATGCGGCGGTTTTGCCGGTGCCAGTTTGTGCGCATCCCAGTAAATCCTTTCCTTCTAAAATAATGGGAATGGCTTGTTCCTGAATGGGCGTGGGTGTGGTGTAACCTTCGGTTTTGAGCGCATTTAAAATGGGCTCAATGAGGCTTAATTGTTCAAATAACAAAATGTAAAAAATTTAAAATGAACACCTGAAAATGCTCAGGTGGTATATAACCTTTCCAGAAATGACTTAATGAACTTTGTCACGGAAGTAAATGATCAGTCTATAGAGAGCCTATATGAATGCTGCAAAGCTAGGGTAAAATTATTTAATGCCTTGTTAAGGTGGTTAGTGTGCCTGATAATCAACTGCTTATCAATTGATTTAGCTTAGATTCAAAAAGCCTACAATCTGTTCAAGATAGTTTGCATCGGTTTGGTCAAACTGATCTAGTTCCGAGCTATCTACGTCTAAAACGCCAACAACAACTCCATTCACGAATAGGGGAACCACAATTTCTGATTTGGACAAACTGCTACAAGCAATATGACCAGGAAATTTTTCTACGTCTGGCACAATCAAGGTTTTGGCTTGGTCCCAACTGCTACCACAAACACCCCTGCCCTTTCTAATTCTGGTACAGGCAACTGGTCCTTGAAATGGTCCCAATACCAATTCATCTTCCTTAACCAAGTAGAAACCTACCCAGAACCAACCAAACTGTTCTTTGAGTGCGGCGGCGGTATTGGCCAAATTAGCTACCAAGTCTGGTTCTCCATCCAACAAACCCTTGATTTGAGGAATCAGTTCCAAATATTGTTCTTGCTTACTGCCTTGTGTTATCTTCAAATCTTCTGCCATAGCGCAAAGATAATGGCTTTTGAAAGCGGTTGAAGACCCAGTCAAAAAATGTAAATTTGAAAAATGGATTCCTTGCCAATTAGTATTCAGGAAGTAGGTAGCAAATCCGCTTTGCGCGATTATATTTTTCTTCCAGCCAAACTATACCGTGACCATCCCAATTGGGTGCCGCCCATTTATATGGACGAATGGAAATTCCATGATCCCAAACAAAATCCATCGCTTGGTAAAGCAAACGTGATCAGACTATTGGCCAATAGGGGAAATAAATTGGTTGGTAGGGTCATGGGTATCATTAACCACAAATACAATGAGACCCATGGAGAAAAAACAGCTAGGTTTTTTCAATTGGATTGTATCAATGACCAGCAAGTTGCCAATGCCTTACTAAACGCGGTGTATGATTGGGCTCAAAAACAATCCATGCAACAATTGATTGGTCCTTTTGGATTTTCTGACAAAGACCCACAGGGCTTGCAAATTGAGGGTTTGGAGCATTTACCTGTGATTGCTACACCCACCAATCCGTTCTACTTAAAATCATTGGTAGAAGGGGCGGGATTTGTAAAACACCTTGACTGCGTTTCCTTTAAAGTGATTGTTCCAACAACCATTCCTGCATTGTATGTAAAAGTCATGGAGCGGATCAAAAAAAATAGTCAAGTACAGCTCTTGGAATTCAAAACCAAGAAAGCATTAAAACCTTATATAGTACCTGTATTTAGATTGGTGAATGAAACCTATTCAGACCTATTTGGTTTTGTACCTATGACAGAGGAGGAGATGAAGCGGATGGCTGCCCAATACTTACCCATCTTAGACCCAGCATTTGTGAAGGTAGTGCTGAACCAAGAACAAGAGCTCATTGCATTTGTAGTAGCCATGCCAGATATGAGCAAGGGTATTCAACAAGCAAAGGGAAAATTATTTCCTTTTGGATTTATTCAGATATTATTGGCTGCCAAAAGGTCTAAACAATTAAACCTCATGTTAGGTGCGGTGCGCAATGATTATAGATCCATTGGATTAACTGCTTTGATGGGAACTGCCCTCTTACAAACCGCCATTGAGCGCGGCTTTGAGCTCATGGATAGTCACCTAGTTTTAGAAAGCAATCAGCCCATGTGTGCAGAATACCAAAGAATTGGAGGAGAAATCTACAAGCGATTCCGGGTCTACAAAAAGCCCATAGCATAACTTGAGGATAATTTAGTAACTTTTGTTTTCTTAAAACCCACAAAAATGGCCAAACAAAAGTTGATTAATCTAGACGAATACCTGGCAAAGCCCGGAAAAAAAATCAAACTCAAATCTTATAGTACATCCACAAAAAATAAACCGCTTGAAAAAGCAAGGGGTGAGGAATTATTGGCCCGCGGCATTCAAGAATTGGCCAATCTGCAAGACATGTTGTATGCGCATAATGAATACAGTGTATTGATTGTATTTCAAGCCATGGACGCAGCTGGTAAGGATGGCACTATTAAACACTTAATGAGTGGGCTCAATCCAAGTGGTGTAAAAGTGAGCAGTTTTAAAACACCCTCTTCAACTGAATTGGATCATGATTATTTCTGGCGTCATTACAAAGAATTACCCGCTAGGGGAGAGATAGGTATTTTCAACCGATCTCATTATGAAAATGTATTAGTAACAAAAGTGCATCCAGAGTATATTCTCAATGAGAAAATACCAGGCATCACCAGTGTCAAAGACATCAAAAAAGAATTCTGGGAAAATAGGTATGCGCAGATTAGACGCTTTGAAAAGAACCTAACAGAAAACGGTACTATTATCCTGAAATTTTTCTTAAACGTTTCTAAGGAAGAACAGAAAAAACGTTTTCTTGACAGAATTGATGACCCCAAGAAAAATTGGAAATTCTCTTTGGCCGATATGAAAGAACGCGCTTATTGGGATCAATACCAGCAGGCTTATGAAGAAATGTTTCACCAAACATCTACGGAATATGCACCTTGGTATATTATACCTGCAGATGATAAATGGTATATGCGCATCTTAGTGGGGCTTGCCATTTATGAGCAGTTTCACAAACTAAAAATTGAGTATCCTACCGTATCAAAAGAAACCAAGGCGGCTCTGTTAAAAGCCAAAGAGGTTTTGCTGGCTGAGAAATAATTAGTGAATGTATTTTCCAATGACGGGTAGTTTCTGAAACTCTTTTTTCTCTACTAGTAGAATAAACCAAGTAAAGACAAAGAGCAAGGCGCTACCCGTTACTAATTGAAACCAGAAGGGACTATAGAAATAGAGCAGTCCTTTTTGAATCAGGAAAAAGCTGGTGACTATGCCTATATAGGCCAATAATTTTTTCCAAGCATAAGGAATGGGGTAAGCTTTTTGCCCCCAGATAAAGCTAATCACCATCATGCTGCCATAGCAACTAAAAGTAGCCCAGGCACAGGCCATATACCCAAAATAAGGAATCAAGAAATAATTGATGGCAAGGGTGATACTTGCACCCACTAGGGTAATCCATGCACCCGCCATAGTATTGTTGCTCAACTTGAACCAAACGCTTAGGTTATAATAGATGCCTAAGAACATATTGGCCAAGAGTAGGATGGGCACTACTTTCAAACCTTCCCACATTTCTGGCTTTCGGATAAACTGTTTCCAAACATCAAGATAAAGCGCCACAAATAAAAACATAAAACAAAGTGTGATCACAAAAAACTTCATCACTCTGGCATAAAGTTTTGGCGCGTTTTTATCAGCCGCTTGTTTGAAGAAAAAGGGCTCGGCTCCCATACGAAATGCTTGAACAGCAAGACTGATTAAAATTGACAATTTATAGCAAGCTGAGTAAATACCTACTTGTGCATTGGCTTCGGTAGCACTACTAACCGGGGCCCACCATTGCAACATGATCCTATCAAAGGTTTCATTGACCATGCCCGCAAAACCCACAATGATTAGGGGCATGCCATAGCGCATCATTTCTTTCCAAAGTGCTGTGTCAAATTTCCATTGAAAACCAAAGAACTCCTTGCTCAACAACAATAACACCACGGCATTTTGAATCAAGTTAGCTAACAACAAATAACCCACCGCCCAATTGGGGTCATAGTAGGTAGCCATCCAATGTTCTGGATGCAGGGCTATGTATTGAGGAATGGTACTTAGTAAAAGATAGGTAGCAGCAATATTTACCAAGATGCCACCTACTTTGGTGAGCGCAAATTTTACAGGTCTTCCTTCTTGACGCAGTCTGGCAAAGGGAATACCACAGAGCGCGTCAATAGCAATAATACCAGCTGCTACTAGAATATATTCTGGATGCGCACCAACAGACAAAGCTGTTGCAATGGGTGCTCTTAATAAGACCAATACCACGGTTAATACAAGCGTGGAACAGATCAGAGAAATACTGGTGGTATTGAAAACCTTGTCTCTGTCATTGGCATTAGAAAATCTAAAATAAGCCGTTTCCATGCCATAGGTAAAAACCACATTCATAAATGGAATAAAGGAATAGACCAGCGAGAACTCACCATAAACAGAGGTAGCTAATTTGAGTGTTAGATAGGGTAACAATAAGTAGTTGATGAATCTGGCCACAATGGTGCTGACCCCATACCAAATTGTTTGACCCGCTAATTTTTTGATACCACTCAATGTGTTGCTGATTTTAACAAGCTACCCGCCTGAACCGTTTGCTAAAGTAACGAAACCTTGACTAATGCCCATGATTCCCAGGACCAGCTGCCACTCCTATTTCAGAAAATCTGGGGTCCCGGATAAAAACACTGTCTGTTAAGGCATTTAGAAAGGCTTTTAGCTGGCCAATTTCAAAATTGCTAAGAGGTAGTCGGTTATTGAATTGGGGGTCTGTGGTAGGCCCCAAAACCATTTGTTTGCGATAGTGTTCAAAAACATTGCTCAAAGCAAAAAAACGGCCATCATGGCCATAGGGTGCCGTTAGGGCGATATTTCTTAAACTGGGTACTTTGAACTTGAGGGAATCTGCGGCATTATTGCTGATGCGCATGCGACCAAGGTCTTTTAATACATCGTCTTGTGGCAAACCTGCGTTGCGATACTGGTTGTCTGTAAACAGCGGTGCCGGATGACAGCTAGCGCATTTTTGTTGAAAAATCCCAAAGCCCAATTTTTCTGGTAAATTAAAACTATCTCTTCCTTGCATCACTTTGTCATACTTACTATTACTGCTAATCATCAGTAACATAAATTGACTCAATGCTTTTCCAACACGCTGGGTATTGATGGTGACATCGCCGTAGGCAGATAAGAACATTGTTTGATATGCTTTGTCTGACTTGATTTTGGCAATGATATTTTCTAAAGTCTCACCCATTTCATTTTCAGCGGTAATGGGTGCTAGTGGTTGCAAGTCTAAATGCGTTATGCCACCATCGGCCATGAAATTGCTTTGCCAAGCAAGGTTCTGCAAAGCGGGTGCATTGCGCGTGGTTTGTTGGTTATTAATCCCGTGACTAAGCGGATGGTCAAATGTGGTGAATGCTGCAAACTGTTGGTGACAGGTGCCGCAAGAAATGCTATTGTCTTTGCTTAGTCTCACATCATAAAATAGTTTCTTGCCCAAAGCAAATCCTTCTTCTGTTAATGGATTGCTTTTAAAATCATAAGCGGGCTTAGGCCAGCCTTTGGGAATGGGAAAAGCAATGGGATGCGTTTTTTTTGGTGCATTTATCCAGCTGATAATTACCAGTAAAACCATTGCCGAAAGGCTAAGAATGACTGTTTTTTTCATGGCTGAATAATTGAAAACATTTGGGCATAATTGGCCGCAATTTTCATAGCCAAGTTGCCGGGTGAATGACAAACCGGACGTTCAGAAACTAGCAAAGAACTGTTGCCACTAAACCAAGCATTGATGTCTACTTTGACCTGTAAGTCTTTTGACAGGCTGCTTCCAGGGATAGTTAGGCGAATGGTTTTGAGTACATTTTCACCTGTTTTAAATCCGCCAATATGATAAGTAAATGCATGCGCTGGCAAAGAAGAACTAGGAGAACTACCTTCTAGTTTGGCAAATACATAACCCGTATTCCAGGTCCAGAACATGCCCTGCATGGGATCCAATACCCCTGTTTGAATACCACTACAATTGCGGGCACTATCTACTCCCAATACAAACTCAATAGTGCTGTAAGTTTTGTTGCTATTGGGCAGGATAATTTTTTTGGAATTGGGTTCTGCTTCATTGATGAGATAATAGGAATCAGGAATAATTTGACGATTACCCTGCGCGTCTATCAATACCAGATTGGAGACATAATATTTGAATCTTCTCACAACCAATATTTCTGAATTAGCATTCTTGATACTGTCTTCCAAAACCAATGGTTGACTACCTACAAAGTGTTGGAAGCTGATGCTTTGTTGGGCCTGAGTTTCACTGAATGCTGAAAGTCCCAAGAACAAGAGTAGTAAGTATTGCAACAAATGTTTCATCAGTCTTCTGATTTGAATTTTCTGCGCATCAATTTATTGGTTGCATGACGCTTTTTGGATTCCATTCTTTTTGCTTGAGAAGCCTTGGTTGGCTTGGTAGCCATTCTGGCTTTTTTCTGGTGCAGGGCTTGTTCAATTAAGTCCTGCATTTTTTCTATGACCAAGGCTTTGTTGCCCAACTGTGTTCTATCTGCTTGACTTTTCACTAGGAGCATGCCATCTGCATGAATCTTATTGGCCAATTTTTCCAGCACCCTTTGTTTCTGGGCATCATTCAATAATTGTGAAGATGCCACATGCCAACGACCCTCTACCATGGTCTCTACCTTGTTCACATTTTGTCCGCCTTTGCCACCACTGCGCGCAGTTTGGAACTGGATCTCCGTTTGAATGTTTACCTTCATCACCGTAAAGTTACTTTAAAAAATAGCTATATGAGAGTGGTGATTCAGCGCGTGGCAACTGCTTCTGTAACCGTAGAGGGGCAAATTACGGGTGCCATTGAGCGCGGTTTATTGGTATTGATGGGGATTGAAGACGCAGATACTCAGGAAGATTTGGAATGGCTGAGTGGGAAAATGGTGAACCTGCGCATTTTTGATGACGAGAACGGGGTGATGAATAAATCGGTGTTGGACATTGGTGGCGAGATACTATTGGTGAGTCAGTTTACCTTACACGCCAGCACCAAAAAGGGAAATAGACCCTCTTATATTAAGGCCTCTAAACCTGAGATAGCCATACCCCTGTATGAAGCCATGATTGCTCAATTAACCAAGGATTTGGGCAAGCCCATTGGAACAGGGATTTTTGGAGCAGACATGAAAGTGCAGATATTAAACGATGGTCCAGTAACAATTGTCATGGATTCAAAAAACAAAGAATGAAATTAGATATTAGCAATAGAGAAGACCTAGTGAATTTGATGAAAGCCTTTTATACCAAGGCCTTGGTAGATGAAAGCATTGGGCATTATTTTACGCAAGTGGTGCAACTAGATATGGAAAAACACTTGCCCAGAATCACGGATTTTTGGGAGACCGTGGTTTTTGACGCGGGAAAATATCAGGGGAATACCATGAAAATTCACGAGGACTTACATGAACAATCCCCTTTTGCATCCGCGCATTTTACGCGCTGGATAGACTTATTCAAGGCAACGGTGGATGAACATTTTGCAGGAGAGAACGCAGAGAAAATTAAATCAAGGGCCATTTCTATTGCCACAGTCATGAATCTTAAAATGGTACACGGTGGAGCAGGACTCAAATAAACCAACAGCAATGACAATTCAGCAAGCGCAAAAAGACGTAGACCAATGGATCAAGACCGTTGGGGTTAGGTATTTTAATGAGCTCACCAATTTGGGGGTGCTCATGGAAGAAGTGGGAGAGCTGAGCCGTCTAATGGTGCGTAAATACGGGGAACAGTCTTTTAAGGAATCAGACAAAGGCAAGGATCTTGGGGATGAAATGGCCGACGTACTTTTTGTGCTGATATGCCTAGCCAACCAAACAGGGGTGGATTTAACAGCTGCTTTGGAGCAGAATTTCCAGAAAAAGAACCTAAGAGACGCCAACAGGCACCTCAATAATGAGAAGCTGCAATAGGGCTTTGCAAGGCAGGTTTGACTGTGCAAGTTCAAAATCCTATTTTTGCGTCCATTATGAGCACGCAACAAGACAATATTTTCCAAGCAATCATATCCCATGCCAAAGAGTATGGATTTGTATTTCCTAGCAGTGAGATCTATGACGGACTAAGCGCCGTGTACGATTATGGTCCTTATGGGGCAGAATTAAAAAAGAATATCCGCGATTATTGGTGGAAGAGCATGACCCAATTGCACGAGAATATTGTGGGGATTGACGCAGCTATTTTTATGCACCCCACTACCTGGAAGGCCAGCGGTCACGTTGACAATTTCTCTGACCCTATGATTGATAATAAGGATAGCAAAAAACGCTATCGGGTAGATCATTTGATTGAGGCCAAGGCCGATGCTTTGAAAGAAGCAGGGCAGCAGGCTGAAGCACAGGCTTTGTTAGATAGCATGGACGCTTTGTTGGCCAAGGATGATTTTGCAGGTTTGGGTCAATTGATCAAAGATGCCAAAATTGTTTGTGCTGTAAGTGGTACGGGTAATTGGACCGATATTAGACAGTTTAACCTCATGTTCTCTACCCAATTGGGTTCGGTAGCAGAAGACGCAGATACTATTTACCTACGTCCTGAAACCGCACAGGGGATTTTTGTAAACTTTTTGAATGTGCAGAAAACTGCCAGGATGAAAGTTCCTTTTGGGATTGCACAAACTGGAAAGGCTTTTAGAAATGAAATTGTAGCCCGTCAGTTTATTTTCCGCATGCGCGAATTTGAACAGATGGAAATGCAATTCTTTGTACGCCCTGGCACAGAAAGTCAGTGGTACCAATACTGGAAAGAAGCCCGTTTACAATGGCATTTGAGCTTGGGTATTGATCCAGCAAAATACCGTTATCATGACCACGTGAAATTGGCGCACTATGCCAAGGAAGCCTGCGATATTGAATTTGAATTCCCTATTGGATTTAAAGAAGTAGAAGGGATTCACTCAAGAAGTGATTTTGATTTAACTCAGCACCAGATTTACAGCAAAAAAAAGCTGCAATATTTTGACACGGAGATCAATCAGAACTATGTGCCCTATGTTATTGAAACTTCTATTGGTTTGGACAGGATGTTCTTACTCATTTTGTCTAATGCTTATGAAGAGGAAACCATTAACAAAGAAGACGGCAGCACCGATAGCCGTGTGGTCTTGCATATTCCAGCCAAGATAGCACCGGTTAAATTGGCCATATTGCCATTGACCAAGAAAGATGGTTTGCCTGAGATTGCGCGTGATTTAATGAACGAGTGCAAGCCTTATTTCAAGTGCTTCTATGAAGAGAAAGACGCTATTGGTAAGCGCTATCGCCGTCAGGACGCCATTGGTACGCCTTTCTGCGTAACCATTGACCACCAGACCAAGGAAGACAATACGGTTACTATTCGCTATAGGGATAGTATGACCCAAGAAAGGATCCTGATTAGTAAAATCAAGGACCTGGTGTTGGAGCAGACTTTTTAATTTTTTACTTATTTAATAGTTTAGAACGGCCTCGATTTATCGGGGCCGTTCCCGTTAAAACACCGTGATAGCCGTTGTTTTAACCCATGAAAATAGGGTGAATCCACTGATGTTTATGTCATTGGCAATGAAGAAATTTGAAGTCTCGTTTTTGAAATCCAATAGCTATGCAAAGAAAGATTTTTTGTAGATGTTTAAATTTTTTGCCATGACTTACAAAACTGTCATTTACAAAATCATTGCTATGCTCATCATCTTAAGACTGTTGGGTGCAGGCTATATTATGTTGCAATCCTATGGCGCATCTGACAATTCTTTTGCTTCTTGGAAACAGTTTCAATTAGAGAAAATGCAAAAAGACAGTCTGCCCTACCAGCAACTAATCCAAAGCAAGTATTTCTCTCAATTAGAACGGGCAACCAATCGCCAAAGCTTTGATTCCACCATGGAATTATTTGAACACTATCGCATGCAAAGCAGGAGTAGTTCGGCTTTTGCTAAATAGTATTCATTGATTATCCCGCCCAAGACTCTCTATCCAAACTACGGTACTGAATGGCTTCTGCTAGGTATTCAGGTTTTACATCGGCGGAGCCTGAGAGGTCTGCAATAGTGCGGCTGACTTTTAAAATGCGGTCATAAGCACGGGCACTGAGTTGTAGTCGCTCCATGGCTTTTTTGAGCAAGGCTTCTCCTACTTTGTTGAGTTGGCAAATATCGCGTAGCAGATTGCTATTGATCTGTGCATTGGCAAAGACCCCGGGTAGGGTTGCATAGCGTTCTAATTGAATTTCTCTGGCTTTGATGACGCGCTCACGGATCAAGGCCGAGCTTTCTCCTTTTGGTGCGTTTTCATTTAATTCTTGAAAAGCAACAGGGGTTACTTCTACGTGCAAATCAATCCTATCTAGTAATGGGCCCGATACCTTGTTCAAATATTTTTGTACGGCTCCCGCAGGGCAGGTGCAGGCTTTTTCTGGGTGGTTATAATAGCCACAGGCGCAGGGATTCATAGATGCCAAAAGCATGAAGTTGGCGGGAAATTCCAAGGCCATCCTTGCCCTTGAAATGGAGACTTTTCTTTCTTCCATGGGTTGGCGCATGACTTCTAAAACCGAGCGCTTGAATTCTGGTAATTCGTCTAGAAATAAAACGCCATTATGTGCCAAAGAAATCTCTCCGGGTTGTGGACTAGATCCTCCGCCTACCAAGGCCATATCAGAAATGGTATGGTGCGGAGATCTAAAAGGTCTTTTATTAATCAAAGAAGCATTGACCGCTAATTTTCCTGCCACGGAATGGATCTTGGTAGTCTCTAAAGCTTCTTGTAAGGTTAATGGTGGCAAGATAGTGGGCATGCGTTTGGCTAACATGGTTTTGCCCGCTCCGGGTGGACCAATCAAGATGGCATTGTGCGCGCCTGCTGCAGCAATTTCTAGTGCGCGTTTGATATTTTCCTGACCGCGCACATCGGCAAAATCAATATCAAAATCATATTGGCTAAAAAAGAATTCTTCTCGGGTATTAACTTGTACGGGGGAGAGTGTAGACTCGTCTTTGAAAAAAGCTACCAGCTCTTTTAAGTGAGACACGCCATAGACTTTTAACTGACTCACCATACCCGCTTCTCGCTCATTAGCCTTGGGTACTATCAGACCTTTGAACTGTTCTTTTCTGGCTTGTATGGCAATGGGTAATGCACCCTTGATGGGTTGCACAGAGCCGTCTAATCCCAGTTCTCCCATAATCAAATAGTCTTGCAATTTTTCTGGTGCTGGTAATTGTTCACTTGCACCTAGTAATGCAATGGCAATGGGAAGATCAAAAGCGGATCCTGATTTTTTAATATCGGCGGGAGCCAAGTTCACTACTAATTTGGTGCGCGGCATATAGAAGTCATTAGACTTAATGGCGCTCTCCGTTCTCTCCAAACTCTCTCTGACCGCATTGTCTGGCAGACCCACAATGGAATAGCCCTGACCCATGCTTACATTCACTTCTACGGTGATGGTAATGGCCTCAACTCCATAAACAGCGCTACCAAAAGTTTTGACTAACATGGGCTAATTCTTGCTTGGAAAGTTAAGCTGCTAAAATAAGAATGCCCACTAGGTTGTATAAAATCTTTTTTCTACAATAGTTTTAGTAGTTTGATTTCATTTCTGTAAAGAATAATTTTTCCCTCATTTTCAAGGTGTTTGAGTAGTCTTGAAATAACCACTCTTGAGGAAGAAAGCTCTTCTGCTATCAAATTATGTGAGACTTTGATAACGGAAGATCCAGAAAGCTTTTGTTTCTCTTTTAAATAGCTCACTAATCGGTCATCTAGTTTATGGAATGCAATGGTTTCAATTGATTTAAGGAGCTCTAAAAATCTATCATTGAAACTGCGCATGATATAGTTTTTCCAGCTTGGGTATTTGCAAAGCCATTCGTCTAATTTAACATGTGGAATGGCAATTAATTCTACTTCGTCTTCGGCAATTGCTTTGATTTCACTTTTTTTGGCTTCCAAACAACAGCTGTATGCCATGGAACAACTCTCACTACTTGATAAATAATATAATAATATTTCATTCCCATTCTCGTCAATCTTATACACTTTTACTGTGCCTTTCATGATAATGGGCATGGTACGAATATATTTTCCGTAATCCATGATATGTTCCCCTTCTGAAAATTTTTGCCAAACACCAAATTGTTGAATTTCTTGAATTAAAGGGGCTTCAAATATTTGCTGCAATTTTTCATATTCATTCATCTGTGGGAGATTTTGTCATGAAAGGTACAACTAGCTACAAAATTGATTGATAAAATTCCAAGTGCCCCCGTTGATCACATTTTCAATTCCATTCATTTCTAAAAAAGCCTTTGCTTGTGTACTTCTACCCCCACTTCTACAAAATACAATGATATTTCCCTTATTCTTGAATAAGTCAAGTTGATCAGGAATGGTATGAAGTGGAATGTTTACAGACCCAGCTACATGTCCTTCTGCAAATTCAGCGTCTGTTCTTACGTCTACCAGCCATGCACCTTCAGCAATTAGTTTTCCAAAATCAATTTCAGTAAATGTTGTGGGTGTTGTAGAGAAAAAATTCATAAAATATTTGTTTATGTTTTTTATTAGAGTTGTGTACTCGTTATTTGATAACACAAAATTAGCCCAGGCATATTGGCCAAACAGTAACTTTGGTTACAAACCATTTAATGACTCAATAAACAAAAGGGATTAGCTTTTTGGACTGCTTTTGATAAGCATGATAATCTTCAAATTTTTCAGATAACATGGTTTCTTCCCAACCAAGTTTAAAGTGCAAATCAATTATTAATACTAGCAATAGCATGGTTGCAATGATGCTTGGGTTTAACAAAAGAAGCCCAATAGCTACCAATAGAACAGCACTATACATGGGATGTCTGATCCATAGATAAGGCCCTGTTTTAATCAATATGCTTTTAGGAGACGGTTCGGGGAAAATCTTCAACTTACTTTTATTCATTTCAAGTATTGACCAACCGCCCAGTAAAATGCCCAATAACAAAAATAGGAAAGAGGAAACGTCTAACTTAAATGGATAGGCAAGAAACAGTAAGCCCCCAAGTGAAGCAAACTGAATAATTACAAGAATCAATGATTTTATTTTCTTTTGCAATAGAATTGAATTCATTGTAATTGCTACCAATTTAAATTTGACAAGAGCTATTTTTTTCTGCTATTGACTGGCTCAAAGGCAGTTCCATTTTCTTGATTTCTTGAAAACCACCTTCAATTTCTGTAAAATTTCTAAATCCTCTAGCTATTAAAATAGAGGAGGCTGCCATACTCCTGTAGCCACCGGCACAATGAAGATAAAAGTGTTTTTCAGGGTTTATTTCATTGATCCAATCATTAATTTGAGCAAGTGGTTGATTAACTGCTCCTTCAATATGTTCTTGACTATATTCTGATTCCTTTCTAATGTCAATCACCAAGTCTTTTCCTTGTTCAAATTCCCTTGAAAATTGAAAAGCTGAAATCCGATCAACCGTATCTGCTTCTTTGCCACTTTTAAGCCAAGCATCAAATCCTCCTTCTAAATAACCTAGAACATTGTCAAATCCAACCCTACTTAATCGGGTAATTACTTCTTCTTCTTGATTTTTTTCAGTAACAATTAATAGTGGTTGGTTTACATCAACAATCAAACTGCCAGTCCAAGGAGCAAAATCACCTGCAATGCCAATATTCACTGATTGAGGAATAAATCCTTTGAAGAAAAGGGTATCTTTTCTTGTGTCTAGAATTAGCGCATTTTGGTTTTCTGCTAATGCTTCAAATTCGTCTGGTGTTAAGGGGTTTAGGCCTTTCTCTAAAACCTGATCAAAATTTTTATATCCTTTTTTATTCATGGATACATTTTCACCAAAATAAGCCGGGGGAGGCGTTAATCCTTCTGTTACTGCTTGTATGAAAGCCAATTTGTTTGGTTGATTGAGCGCGTAATTGTTTTTTTTCTGGTTGCCTAAGTTGTCAATTGTTTCTTTTGACATGTTTTTTCCACAAGCACTGCCTGCTCCATGTGCTGGGTAAACAATGATATCATCTGCTAGAGGCATGATTTTATTCATGAGACTTTCATACAACAAACCTGCAAGGTCTTCTTGGGTCATATTTGCTGATTTTTGAGCTAAATCAGGTCTACCAACATCACCTAAAAACAATGTGTCTCCACTAAAAATGGCGTAATCCTTACCATTTTCATCTTTAATTAAATAGGTTGTACTCTCCATTGTATGACCCGGCGTGTGGAGTGCTTTAATGGTTATGTCACCAATTTTAAATTCTTGACCATCTTTTGCAACAATCATGTTAAAATCACTTTCTGCATTTGGGCCATAAACAATGGCTGCACCAGTTTTTTTGCTTAGGTCTATATGACCACTTACAAAATCTGCATGGAAATGGGTTTCAAAAATGTATTTCAAAACCACTTTGTCTTTTTCAAGTCTTTCTAGATAAGGTGCTGTTTCTCTTAATGGATCAATAATAGCTGCCTCCCCATTAGAAGTAATATAATAGGCGCCTTGAGCTAAACATCCTGTGTAGATTTGTTCAATTTTCATATTGCATTATTAAGAATGCAAAAATTGAATTTAAAACCAACTTGATTGGTAACATTTGTTGCTTACTCAAAAAAGACTCGGTATTCTATTGAATTAGAAAGGAATAAAATGATTAGTTCCATTGAATGGCAAAATACAAAGCGGGTACGGTGCCTGTATTGGTAATATTGTGTAAGACCATGCTGTTCAGAAATACCGCGTCATTGGGGCCGCAGGCTTGATTGCTTTCTCCAATTTGCATGACCCCATTTCCGTCTAGCATTAAAATGATTTCTTCATTCTTGTGGGTATGTGGGTCATGGCTTTTAAAACCGGGGTTGAGTTGGGTTACATGAATGTCAAAGCGATGCAACATGGGTGTTTGAATATCAAAATATTGACGAACGCCTCCCTTGTCATGGGCTTTGAATTTGATGTCTTTCCAGTCAAGCATAAAACCTTGCTCGGTTCTTTTTACAGAATCGGCTAGGGGAGCAGACTTGGGTTGGTATTGCATCAAATAAAAAATGGCGGGAGCGCCACTGCTATTTTCTAGAAATGCTTCTTCATTAGGTAGAAGGAATAAAACAGAACCTCTTTCTAAATTCTTGGTAACGCCTTTAAAATTTACGCGCAACATGCCTTGTTGCACAATGAGAAAACGCTCATATTTTGAGCCAGCTTTAAAGCTCATAGCGCCTCCAATATTAACTAAGTTGGCATTTAATTGATGTGTTGCTAAAATAGCGCCAGAGCCACTAAAGACTGTTTTGGTATTGCCTGCTTTGTCTACCGGTTTTGCGGCTGTATAAGTATATACTTTGGAATCCAAGGCTTGGGTTTGTGCTATGGCATAAACGCATAACAAACTTGTCATGGCAGTCAGCAATTCTTTCATGCGGCTTATTTGACCCAAGTTATTATAAATTGTCCAGAATCTTGGTCACTCCCTCGCGTTTGAGAATCAGGTAACCAATTCGGTCATTACTGATCCCTTCTTTAAGTTGGTAAGAGAATTCCAGTTGGTCATTTTCCATACTGGTTTCAAAATAGCGAAACTGAATATTGGGGTATTGCTTAAGTCCTTCTCCAATTTCATACAAATGCGTAGAAAGGATGAAGAGACTTTTTTTCATTTTACGAAGGCCTTCAATCACGGCAGTGGAACATTTCATGGCGTCTTGAATATTGGTGCCCTTGAACAGTTCATCTATTAATATGAGCCAATTATTGCCGTCGCTAATTTTCTCCAATGTCTTTTTAATACGTTGTACTTCATTAAAGAAATAGCTCTCTCCTTTCAAGATATTGTCTTCAACCTGAATATTGCTCAAGAGTCCGTGAAACAGGCTCAGACGCATACTAGTTGCCGGAACACCCATGCCCAGGTGGGCTAGGTACACAGACAATCCAACGGCTTTGATATAGGTACTTTTGCCACCCATATTGGCTCCTGTTAAAAAGATAAAATTGCGACTGATATCTAGTTCCGTATCATAAGCTATAGGCGTAGGTAACAACAAATGATAGAGCCCGGTAGCTTCTACAAAAGGTTGATCACTGGCTTCTAAAACTGGAAAGGCAAATTGACATTTTTCGCAAGCAATGGCCATGCTCATATAGGCATCTAGCTTGAAAAAAATCTCAATCAAATCATTGGATGGTCTTTTAAAATGGTTGCGCAAAAAGATGCCATATTCCAAAATGGTTTTGGGGCTGAGCTCTGTTCCCTTTACCACCTGCATCATTTCTTTGATGCTGGCTTTATTAAGCAAGTGCTCCATGCTTTCATACCAGATCTGTAATTGTTTGCTCAGCTTAATCTGAGAGAACAATTGCACAATGCAGTCCATCCCTTTTAAAAATTCAATGGTATGTTCTACCGTATACTTGGTGATAGAATAGTCTGGGGCGTGAAAGTATTTGTAAAATAGACTATTGAACAGCGATGGTTGATGTGGATATTCATCCATGGGTGTATCATAATATTTTTCCAATACCATGATACTCCCATTAGTTACCTGGGTCAAGGGCCAAGCTGATTGTAGGCCTTGTAAAATTTGAATGGTTTGTTGCGTGTCTTGAATAGCGGCAATACTATTCAAAGGGCTGCCCAAGAGATACCTAAAATACTCCCTGCCCCCATTGGTATGAGTAAAGTTTAAATGGTGAAATACAGACTGCTCCTCGTCTCTATGAAAAATAGAAAGATCAGTTAGTGTGGTTTTGTCTACTTGCACGGCCGCTATTTATCGTTCAAATTGCAATCTCATTCCCTGCTGTGATGCATCAAAGCTACCATTTCCATAAACCAAATGCCCATTCACAAAAGTATAGTTGATGGTTGCTGGAAATTGGAATCCTTCTAAGGGACTCCATCCGCATTTGTAATGGATATTTTCTTTTGACACGGTAGATGGTTTGTTGAGGTCTACCAACACCAAGTCTGCATAATAGCCTTCTCTAATATAGCCACGTTCTTTGATCTGAAAACAATCGGCTACTGCATGGCTCATTTTTTCTACTACTTTCTCAAGGCTAATCTTACCTTGTTGTACATAGTGAAGCATGAGTAAAACGGAATGTTGCACCAGTGGCAATCCCGCGTGAGCGTGTAAATAGTCTTCCTGTTTTTCAGCCCAGGTATGTGGAGCATGATCAGTTGCAATTACATCTAAGCGATCATCTAACAAAGCTTCCCAAAGACCGACTCTGTTTTCAGGTGCTTTAATAGCAGGGTTGCACTTTATTTGGTTACCCAGTTTGGCGTAGTCATTACTAGTAAAATGTAAATGGTGTACACAAACTTCAGAAGTGATGCGCTTGTCTTTGAGCGGAATCATATTGGTGAACAATTGCAATTCCTTAGCCGTGCTAATATGCAGGATATGCAAACGGGTATTGTATTTTTTGGCGTATTGTATGGCGCGGAAAGAAGATTCAAAACAGGCTTCCTCATTGCGGATAATGGGGTGCCAAGAAGCATCCAAGGTTTTGCCAGAGGCGATGGCTGCTGCCAAATTTTCTTTAATGATTCTTTCTTCTTCACAGTGTGTAGCAATGAGTAATTCAGAACCTTCAAAAACCCTTTCTAAAATCAGGGGGTTGTCTACCAATAAATTGCCGGTAGAAGAACCCATGAATATTTTGACTCCACAAACCTCCTTTTTCTTGTCATTGGTTTTTAAAATTTCCTCTAGGTTATCATTAGAAGTACCCATGAAAAAACTATAGTTGGCAATAGAACTTTCGCCCGCAATACTGTATTTGTTTTCTAATAATTCTTGGGTAAATACGGGAGGATTGGTATTGGGCATTTCCATAAAACTGGTTACACCCCCAGCCACGGCAGCCCTGGCTTCTGAAGCAATATTGGCTTTATGCGTTAGACCAGGTTCTCTAAAATGCACTTGGTCATCAATAGCGCCTGGAATCAAGTGTTTGCCCGTACCGTCTATTTCATGCGTATTTCCCTTAGGATCAATGATGCCACCAATTTTGTCTATTCTACCATCTTTGATGAGTAAGTCTCCTTGAATTTGTTTTCCTTCATTGACTATAGTAGTATTCTTGATCAGGTATTGCTCCATGTTTGCTATTTATGGCTTGCAATTTAGTCAAACTAGCATAGGTTATGCAACTTAGTCTTCAAAATGAATGGAGAAAACCACCATTCTTGAAAGAATGCGTTCTAGGTTATTGGAATATTTGAGTGCGGGGTCTACTTGGTGTAGGTTGCTAAACCCATTGCTGATTTTAATTTCAGGCGAGATAGTGACAAAGGGTAAGTAAAAATTAAAGCCTATTCCCGCTTCATATCCAAAATCGCCTTTTTTGAGTTTGATCACGTCTTCTGCATTACGGGCAGTGGAATTGCTGGCAAGGTCAATATCGTATTTCAAGCCCGCCATCATATAGGATCTAAAATTGCCAATCCTGTCTGAGTTGAATTTAAACTGCAAAGGGAAGCTTACAATATTGCTGGGCAAGACCTGTTGTTGATTGGTTCCTTCTCCAGGCTTGGTAGTGCCTAAAGTATAAGATAGATATTTAGATCCACCAATAATCAGTTGCGGATTGATCCTAATTTGAAAATGCTCATCAATACGCATGGTACCCAATAAGCCAAGTGCAAAACCACCACTGGCACCGGGTTCTACCACTTTAATACTATCGGAAGCCAAGAATTGACTACTCTTAGTCTGATGTAGATTAGAGCTATTATAACTTAGTGTTAGACCAAAATAATAGGGCAGGTCGTCATGGTCTTGACGATACAGTACGCGCTGCGCTTTGCCTTCTTGAAAGGCAAGCAGGAGCATGGAAAACAGGAATACCCTTAGACTTTGCTTCCGCAGTAAATGGTGCATAAACCGAGACTGAGTTTTTTCAAATAAGTTTGGGTAAATCCTGCTTCATTCATTAAGTTTAAAAAGGTTTGTCCCTCAGGAAATGCTTGTACACTATCGTTGAGGTATTGATAAGCAGCTTTGTCACTGCCAAATAACTTACTAATACTGGGTCCTATTACATTCATATAGAATTGATAGAAACCAAGAACGGGGGCAAAACTGGGTTTTGAAAATTCCAATACCACTAATTTACCATTTGGTTTTAATACACGGAACATTTCTGACAAACCTTTTTCTAGGTTTTGAAAGTTGCGCACCCCAAAAGCCACGGTAATGGCGTCAAAATGGTTGTTCTCAAAATGGATGGTCTCACTATCGCCCGTTTGCAATTCAATGGCACCAGACAATTGCAGATCAACCAATTTTTTTCTGCCAAAATCCAACATCCCTTCAGAAATATCAATCCCAATAATCTTTTCAGGAGCCAGCATTTTATGGGTCATAATGGCCACATCACCTGTGCCAGTAGCCACGTCCAAAATGATTTTTGGATTTAGGGCTCTTAGCTCATTGATGGCTTTTTTACGCCATCCCTTGTCAATACCCGCACTCAGAAAATGGTTCAGAAAATCGTATTTGAAAGCGATTTTGTTGAACATTTCTGCCACCTGCGCCTTTTTTTCCAGTTCACTCTCCTTATTGGGAACTATCTGATCGTGTGCAAACTTTGCCATGGCTGCGAAGATATTACATTTAGTTGGGGCGATAAACCGCTTTGGCCCAAAGCATGCTGTAAAGAGCAGAGTTTTAGCAATTTTTTCCCATTTGGGGCGGGGCCTGCTATCTTTGCTACGCATGAGAGCACTGATTTACAAATCCACTGGTAGCTGGTATATTGCCAAGAATGGCGATGGTAAGGTCTATAATGCCCGGATCAAGGGGGTGTTTAAGATTGACAGCATCACTTCTACCAATCCCATTGCCGTTGGCGATGAGGTAGAAATGGACATTGAAGACGTGGAAGAAGAATCAGCCATGATTCATGAGATTTATCCCAGACGCAACTATGTAGCAAGGATCTCTCCCCATAACAAACGCATGCACCATATTGTGGCCTCTAACCTGGACCAATGTGTCTTGTTTGTTACTTTAAGAGACCCCAAAACTTCGCAAGGGTTCATGGACAGGTTCTTGGTGTCTTGTGAAGCCTATCATATTCCTGCAGTCATTGTGTTTAACAAATCTGACCTCTACCGAAAAAAAGAAATGGTCATTTTTGAAGAGCTGAAAAACATGTATGAAGCCATTGGGTACAAAGTGATTCTTGCCAGCGTACAGAACAATATTGGGGTAGATGAAGTAAAAGCCTTGCTCAAAGACAAAACCAGTTTGCTCAGCGGCCATAGTGGGGTGGGTAAATCTACTTTTATCAATGCCGTATTTCCTGAGTTTAACTTACGCACCCAAGAAGTAAGTGGATGGAGTGGCAAGGGTATGCATACCACCACATTTGCTGAAATGTTTGACTTGGATTTTGGTGGCAGAATCATTGATACCCCTGGTCTAAGAGAGTTTGGGATTGTAGATATTGGCAAACAAGAACTATCGCATTATTTTCCTGAAATGCGAGACCTGATTGGTGGTTGCCAATTCAATAATTGCCAACATATTAATGAACCTGGTTGCGCCATCAAAGACGCCGTAAATACTGGTAAAGTATCTATTGAACGATACGTGAGTTATTGCACCATTTTAGAAAAGATGGAAGAGATCAATTACTGATCGTATTTCAATTGTTTTTGCAATTTGTATTTGGGCATTTTCTTCAAGGTCTTTTCATCGGCCTGCAATAATTTTTCTGCCCCTACTTCTTTGCCTCTAATTGATTTTTGGGTATTGTCATAAGCGTCATTGCCCCTTGATTTAAATAATCTACAGGAGCTCAACGTGATGAGCATCGCGCAAGCAAACAGGAATGTTAATATGGATTGCTGTTGTTTGATGATTAAGGTTTTGGTGCGTCATTATGATCTGCAAACCAAGAAGAATAAGTGACATAGTTATTAGAGATGCGGTTGATCTCTCCACTAATCAATGCTTCCGATACTTCTTTTACTTTTTTGGCAGGAACACCTGCATAAATACAACCAGCTTCTACAATGGTATTTTCCAACACCACAGCACCCGCAGCAATAATGGCATTGCTATGCACTACGCAAGCATCCATGACAATGGCTCCCATACCAATGAGTACATTGTCATGAATGGTACATCCATGCACCATGGCATTATGACCAATGGATACATTGTTCCCAATATTGGTGGGATGTTTTTGATACGTACAATGAATAATAGCTCCGTCTTGCACATTGACTTTATTGCCCATTTTAATATAATGCACATCGCCTCTAATTACGGCATTGAACCAGACACTACACTGATTACCCATGACCACATCGCCCACAATAGTGGCATTGGGTGCAATAAAACAGTCTTCTCCAAATGAGGGCGATTTTCCTTGAACGGGTAGTATCAGTGCCATGGGTCAATTTTCTACAAAGCTAAAACAAGTTTGCTTTTTTGGGTAGAAAGCTTTGCTTCTTTGTAAATTGCAGCCATGGCATCAAATAGACAGTTATTCCTAAACCATGTGGCACAAACTTCTGACCAACCCATTGGGATTGAAATGGTCAAAGCTGCAGGGGTTTATTTATGGGATGCTGCTGGCAAACGCTATCTAGACTTGATTTCTGGCTTCTCGGTTTGCAATATTGGACATAGCCATCCCAAAGTGGTCAAAGCCGTGCAGGATCAAGCCGCAGAATATATGCACTTGATTGTTTACGGAGAATTTATTGAGCAGCCCCAAGTGGCTTATGCCAAAATGCTCACGGATTTGTTGCCTGCTAGTTTGAACAGTGTGTATTTTACCAATAGTGGTGCCGAAGCCACGGAAGGTGCCATGAAACTGGCCAAGCGCGTAACAGGCCGCACCAAGATCATTGCTTTCAAAAATGCCTATCATGGCAGTACCCAAGGCGCACTCAGCGTAATGGGTGATGAATACTGGCGCAATGCATACAGACCCTTGTTGCCAGATATTTTACACGAAGATTTTAATAGTCCTGAAGCCATTGATGCCATTGATCATAAAACAGCTTGTGTGATTGTGGAGACTGTGCAAGCAGAATCTGGGATCAAGAAACCAGACCTTCTTTGGATCCAAGCAATAGTTGAAAAATGTAAAGCAGTAGGAGCGCTCTTAATCTTGGATGAAATTCAAGCAGGCTTTGGTAGAACGGGTTCTCTTTGGGCTTTTGAACAGTATGGGCTTGTACCCGATATTTTACTTTTGGGTAAAGCCCTGGGAGGTGGCATGCCCCTTGGCGCTTTTATTGCAGACAAGGCTTTGATGCATACCCTTACCCATGATCCTGTACTAGGTCATATCACCACATTTGGAGGGCATCCTGTTTCTTGTGCAGCGGGTAAAGCAGCTTTAGAAGTTTTGCTTGAGGGAAAATGGATAGATGCTGCTTTTGAAAAAGAAGCATTCCTTAAAAAGGCTCTTGTACATCCTGCCATTCAACAAGTCAATACCGCTGGTCTTTGGATGTCTTTACAATTTGCTAGCCCTGAACTCAATCAGCGAATCGTGCACCAATGCGTGAAAAATGGTTTGATCACTGATTGGTTTTTATTTGCACCAGACCGTCTGCGCATAGCGCCTCCTTTGATTACGAGCATGGAGGAATTAGACAGCATCTGCCAGATTATTTTGCAGTCAATTGATGAGATTGTAAAATAAGACCCCCGCCACCAGCGAGGGCCTATATATAGAAACTAAACAACTTCTTATTCTTCCGTGATTTGGAAAGTGATTGACTGATTGTGTATACAATCTACTTTTTTCCCATTTTGCATTGCTGGAACCCAACGCGGGCCTTTCTTAATCATTCGTATTGCTTCTTCAGCCGTACCAAAACCAGGATCTTTCTCAGCTTTCACGGTAGAAATACCACCTTCTTTGTCAACAATAAAAGAAAGTTCTACTGTATATTTTCCAGGACCTGCACCATTGTTCACTGGTATATTTCTATTAAGGTTTCGCTCTAAGTATTTTGTCCAAGCAGGCAATCCACCAGGAAAACTTGCAGGTACTTGAGCAGCTACATAGAGTTCTTCAAGTATTACATCGCTATATTTCACAGCTCCCTTCCCCTTGGAAGGTGCGTTGCCAAGCGAGATTTCTAAAACTCCATTTTTACCCTTTTCGCCATATTTTTTTATACCATCTTCACCATGAAAAAATTTGATATTCGTTACTTCATTTGGTTTGAGTGTTTTCGAAAATTCGCTCTTATTAACCTCTTTACCATTAACAAAAACAATTCCTTTTGTTGTCCTAATTAACTCATTCAAACTTGGCGGTGGTGGTGGTGGTTTTGTGGTGTCAATTTTCTTAGGGAAAATGGTTTCTGAGATACCGGTCATCTTTTTTTCAATTTTTTCTTTTGCTTGGACTCGAACAGAAAAAATAGAAATGCCAATGAGCAGAAGTGGTAATAGCATTACCCTTCTTACATAACTGAATCTGGTGTTGGTTGTTGTTGTCAACATAGTAAGCCTCCTTTTAATTGATGAATAAAAAAAGCTATGTTTAGTTTCAAAAAAGTGATTCCCGTAGTGTGCCTGTAATAACATTTTTGCGAAGCTTTCAACATCATGATTGGCAACTGCAGCTTCGTCTGCAATGAATTCGTGAATAGTTTCTAGTTCTTTTTGGATTAGCCAATAAAATGGATTGATCCAAAATATAGAACAAAATAATTGTGTAAATAATCTGTCCCAAGTATGCTTTTGTTGAATATGCGTGAGTTCGTGTTTAAAGATTTGTTTTCCGCCTTCATCATCAATGGAAATAGATCTTTTCCAAAATAAATTATTCAAGAAAGAGAATGGAGCGGAATCTTCATCAGTGTGCATCAAATCAAATCCATCTAGTTTGGTGATTTGAGATTGTTTTTTGATTTGATAGATTTTAAAAATTTTATAACAGATAGTTAAGAGGAGTAATAAGCTAACTACTTGTATGAAAATTAAACTGATGGCACTAAAGTTAATACTACTTGTAGGAGATTTGCTTGAAGCAGTTGCAATTAAATCAATGGATGCTCCAGAACCCATAAATACTGGCTGCTCAGTTGTAATCCAATCAAATCTTAGAAGAGGGATCAATAAACTAAAAACTATTGAAGCCAACAAATAAAATCGATTGTAATAATGAAATCGTTTATTTCTTAGTGCTATCCAATAGTATCCCAAAAACAAACCTGATAAAAGACTTATTTTCAGGATATATAAAAGGAAATCTTGACTAGTCATTTGATTTCTTTTTGAGTTGTTTTAATAGTATTTCCAGGTCCTGAATGGACATTTGTTTTTTATCTACCAAGAAAGAAATAACATTAGTATAGGAACCGTCAAAATAGCTTTCCGTTAAGCCAGCAATACGTTGTTCTGAATAGGCTTCTTTGGTTACAATAGGGTAGTAAAAATTGTTGCGATTGGGGTTTTGAATTCCCACAAATCCTTTTTCAACTAGGATCTTTAAAAGTGTTGCAATAGTATTATGATGGGCTTTTTGGTCCTGTAGGTTTTCCAGAATCTCTTTTAAGAATCCCCCCTTTCCCAGATCCCAGAGCACATGCATGATCTGCTCTTCCGCCTGTGTTAGCTTTTTCATTGTAACTAATTATTTAGTCTAAATTAAGACTAATTTTTTAGTTACAAAATTTATTTTTCAAAATCCCCAAAAAAAATGAATTAAGGAGATATATAACCTTAAGTATTGTAAAATAAAGGTTTGTAGATATTTTGTATATGTGAGATACGCTTAGAATACATACCCAACATTAATGCCCCCATGAAATGCAGCTGATTTTGGATCAAAATCATAAAATCTTTTACCTAACAATAAACCTCCTGCATATGCTCCAATATAAAGTTTGCCAAACTGTTTTTGATACCCAAGATTCAGGTATGAGTTAATGCTGCCATAAAAAGTATTAACTGGAACATCTGGTTGATTCAATGAAAACATAGCATTAGAGATGTAAGAAAATTCGGTACTTAAATATGGACCTGTATTATTTAAGGTAGCCCGTTGTTTACGGAGTCTTCTATTTCTAGAAAAATAATATCTAGCTTCTAAGGCTGAATATGCATAATAAGAAGATCGCCTTGTTCCATCTGGTCCAAATCTATCACTTGTTACTGCTAAACCTAATTTAGCTACCCCGGTTATTGTATTAGAAATTAAGTGTTCGTAATTAAAATATAGAATGCCATTGGTTTCATAGTTTGGTAAGACGGGCTCTGTAATCAAAATCCTAAATACATTCCGTTGAACCTGTTGGTTGTTTTCACCTAACTCATCATGATTAGTTTGTGCTATAACGAAAATGGGAACTATTAGTAAAAGAGAAAGAAGAATTTTCATTTGATTATTTCCTCTATTTTTTGAGCTATAAATTAATTCATCCTGTATTTAGGGGACTATAATTATTGTTCCAATTAACGTTAAGAAAGTCCCGTTTCGATTGGTTAAATAATTATGGGAACATACTAAAATTTGGATAAAAACCAAACAATTATTAAGGTTCAGAAATATCTATAAAGTCAATAATACTTGGGTTAAGAAACCTGCATCCTACAAAAACGGCTATAGAGTTTTTCGTAGACTGGGATAATCTTGCTGATGTCAAATTCACAGGCTTGTTCATAAGCGGCCTGTTTCATTTTTTCAAGTTCAGCATCGTTTTTGAGTAGGTCAATGGCAAAATTGCTCATGGCGGCTACATCGCCAATATTGGCCATAAAACCTGTTTTGCCTTGAATATTAATTTCTGCCAAACCACCCGCATTAGTGCTGATGACCACGGCTCGGGCTGCCATGGCTTCAAGGGCTGCTAGACCAAAACTCTCGTATTCCGATGGTAGTAAGAATACATCGCTCACAGCTAAAATGTCTTCCATCTGTTCTTGTTTTCCAAGGAACCTTACATCTTCTTCAATCCCTAATTCTCTTGCTTGTTCTTCTGCAGCGGGTCTTTCTGGACCATCACCCACCATCAATAATTTGGCTGGCATGGCTTTGCGTACTTCTGCAAAAATGCTCACCACATCATGTATGCGTTTTACCTTTCTAAAATTGGACGCGTGCATGAGAATTTTTTCTCCCTTGGGGGCAATTACTTTTCTAAATGCGTCAATGGGTTTTTTATTAAACCTGGCTACGTCTACAAAATTGTAGATCACGTCTATCTCTTTGGTTATGGCAAAACTTTTATAAGTCTCGTCTTTCAGATTCTGCGATACGGCTGTAATGGCGTCTGATTCGTTGATAGAAAAAGTTACAACGGGTTCATAGGTTTTATCCTTACCCACCAAGGTAATATCGGTACCGTGTAATGTGGTAATTACAGGAATATTTCTACCATTCTTTTGTTTCACAATCTGCTTGGCCATATAGGCGGCAGATGCGTGTGGAATGGCATAGTGTACGTGTAATAAGTCCAAGTCATGGTTCATGATTACGTCTACCATGGTGCTGGCCAATGCCACTTCATAAGGCGGATAGTCAAACAAAGGATAGGTTGGTACCCTTACCTCGTGATAAAAAATATTGGCGTTAAAAACGTTGAGTCTAACCGGTTGTTGGTAGGTAATAAAATGAACCTGATGACCTTCATCGGCTAGGGCCTTACCTAGTTCCGTTGCCAAAACCCCGCTTCCCCCAAATGTGGGATAGCAAACAATGCCTATGCGCATACCGTGTTTGATTTAGTACTTGTAACCGGAAGGGGCCCGGAATTGAGTGCAAGTAACAATTATTTCTCCAATGTGTAAACCCATTCATCCTTATTGGCAAAACAAAACAATTGGTTAACTTCAGGCCGCAGCTTTTTAGACTTTAAAAACGAAACCAACACTATGCGCAAACTGATTTTCCTATTGGCTATTTTGCCCAGCCTGCTGATGGCTCAGAACAAAGATTCTTTGATGATTAGAACTTTGTCTAATGAAATTCTTCAAAATGGCAAAGCCTATGACTTGCTCTATCAATTGACCAAACAAATTGGGGGGCGTTTAGCGGGATCACCAGGTATGGTGAAGGCAGAGATTTGGGGTCAGCGGACTTTGGAGCAATTGGGTGCTGATCAGGTTTGGATGCAGGAATGTATGGTACCCCATTGGGTAAGGGGCGGCAAGGACAAAGCCGTGATTACGGAAATCAATAATAAAAAAGCCAATCGTGCTTTGGATGTATTGGCTCTAGGAAATTCCTTAGGAAGTGGCGGAAAAACCATTACCGCAGAAGTGATTACAGTAGCCAATTTTGACGAATTGGAAAAACGTAAAAATGAGATCAAGGGTAAAATTGTGTATTACAACAATGCTTTTAACCCAACCAATATTCAACCCTTTGTTTCTTATGGAGAAGCAGGTATTTACAGACGTTCAGGACCTAGTAGGGCTGCTAAATACGGCGCTGTTGCAGTGATGATTCGTTCACTCACTGAGTCAGTGGCCAATGATCCGCATACGGGAGGCATGGCTTATACCGATAGCTTACCCAAGATTCCTGCAGTGGCTGTTGGACCAAGGGATGCAGACTATTTATGGCATTTGAAAAAAGGATTTAAAGTGTCTTTGAGTACCAACGGTAAATTCCTACCCGATACCATTGGACATAATGTGATTGCAGAATTAAAAGGCAGTGAATTCCCCAATGAATTTATTACCATTGGTGGCCACTTAGATAGTTGGGATGTAAATGAAGGCGCGCATGATGATGGTGCAGGCATAGTGCATACTATGGAAATTTTACGCGCCATGAAAGCCATTGGTTACAAACCCAAACACAGTATTCGTTTTGTGTTATTTGCCAATGAAGAAAATGGTTTGCGCGGTGGTACCAAATATGCTGAAGTGGCCAAGCAACTAAATGAAAAACATATTTTTGCTTTGGAAAGTGATGAGGGTGGTTTTACGCCCCGTGGATTTGGTTTTACTACGCAGAACAAAGCCCAATTGGCCAAGTTTCAGTCTTGGTTACCGCTCTTAAAACCTTATGGCACTGAGACCATCATTGATGGCGGTGGCGGGGCCGATATAGGACCCTTGAACCGAACTTTTGGTACGGTGCTTTCTGGTTTTGTACCAGATGCCCAGCGGTATTTTGATGTTCACCACGCGCGTTCCGATGTGTTTGAAAACGTACACAAAAGAGAATTACTCTTGGGTGCAGTAAATATGGCAGGTTTAATTTATCTTGTTGACCAATACGGACTATAATGAATGCAAAAAAAATCCTTTGGACCTTTGTAACGGTTCTTGTAGTAGCACTAATTGCTTTTGGATACTGGCGTTTTTATTTTGTGTTTGCTGAGGGCACAAAAGCTGGACAGTTAAATACTTTCCAGAAAAAAGGTGTCATCTTTAAAACCTATGAGGGTAAGATTATCCAAAGTGGTTTTAAAGCCAATGTGCAGAGTAATGAATTTGAATTTAGCGTAGAGAATGAAAGAATTGCTGAGCAGCTCTTGCAAAATTCTGGTAGAGAAGTAGAGTTGCACTATAAACGTCATTTTGGATCACTTCCATGGCGCGGAATGCAGAGCTATATTGTGGATAGCATTTATGCCATTCATGGTGTTCCTCCGGCTGCAGCTGGGGAATCTACCATTAAGCCAAAATAAACTAGTCTTAATATTTAGCTGTTGCAGGAAACTGCAGCAGCTTTTTTGTGCCCATTCTTAAATGAATTATTCTGCAAAGAGAATAAAGATGGCCAAGCGTTTGTGGATGTCTGGAATGGCTTGTTTCCACTGCTTCACCGTTTTGGTTTGAATGGATTCTGTTGGACCAGTAATGTCTACTGCAATGCAGATCTTAGTGGTTTCTTTACAGTTGGATAAGAGATCCTTGATGATAGCATTATTCCTATAAGGGGTCTCAATAAATATTTGGGAACAAGACCTTTTTTGTGCGTCTGCTTCTAATTGTTGAATCTTGTTTTTGCGCTCCAAAGAATCAATGGGTAGGTATCCATGAAACTGAAAAATTTGTCCATTCATGCCAGAAGCCATCAGCGCTAATAAGATAGAACTTGGTCCCACCAAGGGTTTTACCTGTATGCCTGCTTCCTGTGCAGCTGCTACCAATACCTGGCCAGGATCGGCCACGCCGGGACAACCTGCTTCACTGACAATGCCAATATTTTTTCCAGATTTGAGTAGTTGTAAGAACTGTGCTTTTACGTCCGCTTCTGCTTTATGGATCACAAACCATTGGTAGTCATCAATCACCATTTCTCTCCAAAGCTTTTTGAAAAAGCGTCTAGTGGTCTTGTCATTTTCTACAAAAAAAACCTGACAGTCTTTGATGGCGTCTAAAAGATAAGCTGGAATGGTTTCCAAAGCTTCTTCGTATAAAACAGTTGGAATCAAGTATAATTTACCAAGGGCCATTATTGTTCTTTTTGTTTCAGGGGATACATACTCAGCGTGGCTGCTACTACGGCATAAGCAGGTGCCAAAATCCATCCCACCAAAGGTAGGAGGTGCATGATATAAAATACCAATCCATTTCCAATGGCAAGACCCTTATGGGTTCCTACATAGAAAATACTTTCTGCTGGTGTTTTTTTGTGTCGCTCCATGCTATAATCCAACATAGAAAATCCATAATAATAACATTCAATGATGAGTGCCATTACAGGGGTGAGCCAACCCACTAAGGGAATCAAACTCAGGAGTAAAATAGACAGGGTATATACGGTTTGCCAAAGACTATTTCTGACAGCTAAGCGAATGCCGCGTAACATGTCTTTGAGCATTTGCTTTAAATTAAAAGGCAGCTCCTTGCCTTCAATAATGGCTTCTGTTTTCTCACTCAAATAGGCAAATAACGGAGAGCCAATAATCAAGAACACGTATTTGAACAAGGAGAAATAAAACAGCAATAAGATAAGCCAGAGTAGCAATCCTCCCATGGTAAAAAGGAATCCTAAGAACCCAGAATTCAATTTGTCTAACCAAGATTTCAAACCGGTTTTCAAACTCAACCAGGTAATAAACTCCCCTGAGGTCTGCCCAAAATAATAGGCACCCACCATAAATAGCGCGGCGTATAAGATGCCAGGAATCAGGATCCATTTCCACAGTTTGTGTTCCTTGATAAAACGGTGGGCCTGGAAATAAGCCTGTATGGCCAAGATCATTTCTTTCAGCACGGGGGAGGGTTTTGAGTGGCAAAGGTAAAGTTTTAACATCGAATAGGGCAAAAAGGGGCAAACGCCATAGAATACAGTAGTTTTAAGCAATCAATTTACTATGGGTCAGAAATCTATTTTATGTATCCTGTTCTTATTGCCAATCTGCATATTGGCCCAGACTGGAAAGACTTTTCAATTCCAAGCTAAGAATGCCATGTTCCCCGATACAGCAAGGGCAGCGAGTCATCAATACCAAGGAAAAAATTTTCCGGCAGCTTTGCATTATCAAGACAGTTCGGTACTGGTACATGTACCTACCCATTTTAAACCATCCAAACCCTTTGAGCTGGTATTCTGGTTTCATGGTTGGTATAACAATATTGACAGTGCAACGGCTTATTTCCATTTGTTGGAACAGTTTGACGCCAGTGGCAGAAATGCCATTTTTGTATTTCCTGAAGGACCCAAGAATGCACCAGATAGTTATGGTGGGAAGCTGGAACAGCCTGGTGTCTTTGATGCATTGGTTCAGGAGGTTGTAGCATCGCTTCAGCATCAAAAAATACTCAAGCAAAAACAATTGCCCTTGGCCAAAGATTTGGAAATTACCCTTGCAGGTCATAGTGGCGCTTATAGGGTGATTAGTAAAATCATTGCCTATGCCAAGATTCAAGAAGTATTCTTATTTGATGCCCTCTATGGTGGTAATGAAAATTATATGAAATGGATGGCTGCTAGTGAGAAGCATCGATTCATTAATATTTATACCAAGGATGGGGGCACGCTAGACAATAGTATGTTGGTAGCAAAGGAGTTAAAAACTAAATGGGATTTGAATCCTGTTTTGGTGGATGAAAAAAAACTGACCCATTTGCAATTATTATATAGCCAGATTCTTTTTATCTATAGCCCTCTACAACACAATGAAGTGGTTGGTTATGAAAACAATTTGCAACGTTATTTGAAAAGTAGGGATCTGTACCATTCCAGATAAACTGGAAAAATCCTTTCTTGATTCCAAGGATTAAAACTTGGGACAGTTCACTGGTCTATCCGTATTGGGTCTTCTTACATAAATCAGCGATAACTCAATGCCACCGCGGTTTTGAGAAGCCGTGCTTAGTGCAGAACTATTGTAATCATAACTCAGACCCAATCTAAAATCTTGGTATTCCATTCCTAAGTAGGGGATAATGGCATCTTTAAATCTGACCCATGCACCTGCATAAAAACTGGTAGGTTTATAAGCATCAGGATCAGCCGTTAATTGCAAAGCGCCACCAAACATGGTTTCTGATGCGCCGCCCTGAAACATTTGCAATGCACTCAGGTGCATGGTGGTTGAAGTGCCCAATGGAAAATAACCACCCGCATTCAAAGTAGCTCTTGGATTCAGGTTATATACTGCTCCAGTAAACTGTTGTTTGGGTCGGTTAATATGGTACAAGCTCAAACCAAAATAAAAGTTGTTTCTTTCATTGGTGCTACCATTATACAATAAACCTGCATTCACGTCTATATAGTTGGATTGCAAACTGGCATTGTTAAACACTTCTGATGTAACACCAGTAAAACCCGAACTGGTTAACTGGTCTTCAAATTTTAGGTTGGCTGTATTGATCAGCATATTGGCATAAGTAACCTGAAAGCCAGCTCCTAATTGGTGGTTGCCATCCTCATCCAAACCCTTGTGATAGGCGGTTGAAAAAGAAGCGTAATTGAATTTTACGGCACCATTGGCGCTATTGTCATTATAGCCTACAAATCCCACACCCCAGGTATCATTGGGTGCAATATTGTCTTGTAAAATATGAAAGTCAATAGAACCAGTAGTGGTAGTAAAAGCATTGTTGATAGTAGGCCACTGGTTTCTATAATTGCCCGCTACGCGATAGGTTCCAAAGAATTTACCCGTAAAAGCAGGATTCAAAGTAAGTGGGGAAGAGAAAAACTGCGAAAAATGGGGGTCCTGTGCCGAGGCATTGCCCAGCAAAAACAGACTGAATACCATTAAACAGATTTTCATTTTACCCATCACCGGTTCGAATTTAAGGCAAAGCCAGCTAGCTTGAGGCAATTAGGTAAAAATTGCCCCTTATTAACTTTTTCTTAGAACCAAATAGGGTTAAGACTGCACTTTTATGCCAAATGCTAGGTCTCCAGCATCGCCCAAGCCCGGTACAATATATCCTTTGGCAGTTAGCTCATCGTCAATATCGCCACACCAGATCTTGATTTGGTTCCCTGCTTCGCGATGTACAAATTCAATGCCCACCGTGCAAGCAATAGCAGCTACTATATGAATGGCTTTAGGGTTGCCTTCGTTCTTAATATATTGGATGGTTTTTACCAGGGAAGCGCCTGTTGCTAACATGGGATCACTGATAATCACAATCCTATCTTCCAAACTGGGGCTGCTCATGTATTGAAGGTTGATCTCAAAACTACCATCGCGGTGGTGCTTACGATAGGCCGAGATAAAAGCATTGTCTGCTTTGTCAAAATAGTTCATCATACCATGATGTAAGGGAACTCCAGCGCGTAGAATAGTAGCCAATACTGGTTGTTCCACCAATACTTTACTTTCATGAATACCAAGCGGAGTAGGGGTTTCCTGAATTTTCCAAGGAAGTTCTTTGCTAATCTCATAAGCGGCAATCTCTCCAATCCGCTCTAAGTTTCTACGGAAACGCATGCGATCTCCTTGCACATTAACATCCCTCAATTCCGATACCCAGTTGCTTACTAGGCTGTGTTGTTCACTTAAATTTACAATCATGGTATAGGTATTTGAAGTTAGATTTGGGATGTCAAAACTAAAATCAAACCACTGTAATAGGAAATTTATGTTTTACAAGGCCATTGGACTCATGAGCGGAAGCAGTTTAGACGGGCTTGACCTGGTTTTTGCCGAGTTCACAGAAATAGGTGGAAAATGGGAATATAGCATCAAGGCAGCAGCCTGTTATCCTTATAGTTCGGAGTGGCAGACTCAGTTGAAAAATGCCACCAGCCTATCTGCTTATGATTACCAGCTATTACATACCAATTACGGAAGGCTTCTTGGAGAGGGCGTGAATAGATTTATCCAAGAATTTGATTTAGCACATCAAGTACAATTAATAGGATCCCATGGTCATACCAGTTTTCATGTACCAGAATTGGGAATGACGGGTCAGTTGGGTTGTGGGGCTACTATTGCCGCAACCACGGGCATCAATACAGTAAGTGATTTGCGGATCATGGACGTGGCCCTAGGTGGTCAAGGTGCGCCCATTGTTCCCATGGGAGAAAAATTATTACTTGATAAATATGCCTATCTATTAAACCTGGGCGGTATTGCCAATATTACTGCCAATAAGGCAACAGGTTATTTGGCTTATGATATCTGTGCCGCCAATAGGGTCATGAATATTTTCTGTGAGCAAATTGGCAAGGAATATGATGCCGGTGGCGATATAGCCAAGAGCGGACAATTGCACACAGGATTATTAACCAAATTAAATGGCTTGGATTATTACAAGCAACCCTATCCAAAGTCCTTAGCCAATGATTTTGGAACTGACCAAGTGTATCCGCTGATTGCTTCTTATGGATTGTCTATTCCAGATGCTTTGAGAACCTATGTAGAGCATATTGCTATGCAAATTGGTTATGCCATTAATGCATTACAAGGAGGGAAAATTGAGGACCAAGCTTCCATGTTAATCACTGGTGGGGGAGCGCATAATTATTTCTTAATTGAAAGAATTGCAGCAGCAGTTAAACCACTTGGTATAGCTGTTGCCATACCAGAACAAGAATTGATAGACTTTAAAGAAGCACTAGTCATGGGGCTATTGGCCGTGCTGCGTTGGCGTGAAGAAAACACCGTGTTACACAGTGTTACTGGTGCCAAGAGAAGCAGTATTGGTGGAGCCGTTTGGATAGGTCAAGAAGCTTGATCCTGCACCAAGGGAATAAAGCTAAAATTATCTCCGTCAAATAGTCCCTTGTCACTTAGTTTCAGGTGAGGGATCACCAATAAAGCCATAAAGCTCAAAGTCATGAAAGGTGCTTGTAGACTGGATCCTAGGTCTTTGGCCATGCGGTCAATCTTGGTATAAGCAGCAGCCACTTGGTAGCCATCATCGGTACTCATAAGACCTGCCACAGGCAAGCCCAAAACTGATTCCAGGTCTCCATCTACCACACTCACACCACCTCTTTCTTTAATCACCAAATTAATGGCTTTTGCCAAGCTAACATCATCTACACCAACCGCTACAATATTGTGACTATCGTGTGCTACCGATGAAGCAATAGCACCTCTTTTAAATCCAAAATTTTGAATAAAACATTTGGCAATGGGGGCTGCATGGTAGCGGTTTACCACTACCATTTTTAATAAGTCTCTATTGGTATCACTCACCAAATTTTCGGCTTCTAAACTAGGCTCTAACCAAAGTTTGTTGGTGATTAATTGACCATCCAATGCTTCCATCACGGGAATCTTTCCTTCAATCACAGGATAAGCATTTGCTGCAATGATCAAGTCCTCTGCTGCAATGGCTGCACAGTCAAATTGGTTGATGGCAATTTCTTCAACTGAGTTAATTAAGCTCTTACCATTTTCGGCCACCAATTGACCATTGATATAGGTTTGTTTGATGATAAAATTGGTCAAATCATCTGTAACAATAAAGTCTGCGTCATCACCTTCACACAATAATCCCATGTCAAGATCGTAGTGAAGAACAGGATTCACGGATGCCGCGCGAAGAACTATAAACAAATCAATTCCCTTTGCCACCGCGCGCGCGCAAAGCTGATTAATATGACCCGCTTCTAAACTATCTGGGTGTTTGTCATCAGAGCAGAACATAACCAAATTGGGATGATCTTCTAGCAGTTCAATCAAGGCCTCAAAATTCTTGGCGGCACTACCTTCCCGGATAATGATTTTCATGCCGTGTTCCAATTTATCCAAAGCTTCTTCCTTGGTAAAACATTCGTGGTCTGTAGAAATCCCTGCTTCAATATAGGCTTTGGCAGTGACGCCTCTTAGCCCAGGTGCATGCCCATCAATGGGTTTGTTGAGCGCGTGTGCTGCCCTGATTTTTTGCATCACTTCCGGGTCCTGATTCAATACGCCAGGAAAGTTCATCATCTCACTCAAATACTTGATCTCAGGCTTTTCTAGCAAGGCTTTAACAGCAGCAGCGTCTAAGCTAGCGCCGGCTGTTTCAAAAATGGTGGCAGGCACACAACTGGGTGCGCCAAAATTGAATTTAAAAGGCACTTTTTTGCCATTGTTGATCATGTATTCTACGCCTTCTAAACCACAAACATTGGCTATTTCATGGGGGTCACTCACCGTAGAAATGGTACCATGCACCACGGCCAATCTGGCAAATTCACTGGGTATGAGCATGCTGCTCTCAATATGTACGTGCGCGTCTACAAAACCGGGTAAAATATAGTTGCCGGCTTGAACGGGTTCACCCGTTTGTTGAATAGATTGGATCTTCCCATCTACTATTTCCAAACAGGCATGGTAGATAGATTTTTTCCAAACATCTACTAGATTTCCGGTGATCTTGAAACTTGCTTGTGCCATGGTTTACTTATACTAAATTTGAAGGTAGAACATATCTAAAACAGACACATGAAATTTTTCCCACTACTAGTACTTAGTTGCTTCTCATTTGCAAATATTCAGGCCCAAAACTTGGATTCCGTGATCAACAAATTTGAAACAACCTATGGTGGCAAAGAAAAATTAAAAGCGCTGAGTTCCATGCAAATGGAATCTGTTTTAAAATTGAGCATCATGGGTCAGGCCTTAGAGATTAACTTAAATACAGTTAAAGAGAATGGTAAATTGTTCCGCCGAGATATGGCTGGGATCATGGGTATGGGTTCTTCTTATACATTAGTGACTGATACGGCAGGTTGGGCCTATATTCCTTCTCTTCCTTCTTTTGGAGGTTCTGAAGCCACTAAATCAGCGCTTCAAAAAATGACTCCCGATGAATTAGTAGGTCAACAATTTGAGATGGATTGTTCCGGACCATTTGGTCCATTGGTTGATTATGCAGCCAAAGGAAATAAAGCCGAATTATTGGGGATGGAGAAATTAGACAAACAGGATTGCTACAATATCAAGCTCACATTAAAGTCTGGTCAGTTTATCCAATACCTGATTAGCACGGCAGATTATCATGTATTGCAAGTAAGTGCTGTTGGCGATATGGCAGGCAATCTAACAGGCTTTGCAGCCATCATGAAAATGATGGGCAATGGCCGGGGCAAAAAAGCAAAGACAAGTATCCAGTATAGAAAATATATGACCATTAACGGAGTGCTTTTTCCAATGGAACAGGTAATTAGTTTTGGACCCATTGAAACGGTAATCAGTATTCAATCTGTTCAATTTAACCAACCCATTGATAAAATGTTCTACCGTAATTCCAAATAACGGGGCCGGCCCCATCATTGTAGTACTATGAAAAAGTTATTTTTTCAGTCACCCATGCGCTTTTTAGTAGCAGTAGTTTGCCTAATTGTTTTTCAACCAAGTTTTGCGCAGAACCCAAATCAAACCACGCTCCAATTTTCTCAAACAGAGGGAGCATGGACTGTTCAACAATGGGCACCCAATATTATCAAACTCAGTTTTCAACCAACGGGCTACATCCATAACGAAGCCATTACAGGAGCAGCATTGGGCAAGGCTTTGAGCAAAATTGACAAGACCTTGATTGCACAAAATGGGAATCAAATCTTGATTGGAAAAAACAAGGAAGTTACTCTTTCTTATTTGCAAGATCAAGAAGGGAATAAGGGGTTTCAAATTGTATTAACTACAGACGAAAAAATCTTTGGAGGAGGCGAACGCGCATTACCACTCAATAGAAGGGGTTATAAATTTAACCTCTACAACAATCCATGGTATGGTTATGCAGAAGGTGCGGATAACCTGAATTTTTCTGTTCCTTTTTTTAGTTCTTCCAAAGGTTATGCTTTGTTTTTTGATAATGGATCAAAGGGCTATGCCGATATTGGCAAGACCAAGCCCAACCTATTTCAAGCAGGTTTTAGCAGTGGTGCTTTATCCGTGTTTGTGATTCTTGGAAACTACCAACAAACGCTTACCAGCTACCAACAATTAACCGGCAAACAACCCCTGCCACCCAAATGGGCATTGGGCAATTTCATGAGCCGATTTGGTTATACCAGTGATACACAGGTAAGAAGTATTGCAGCCAAAATGCGCCAAGAAAAAATTCCTTTTGACGCAGTGATCTTTGACCTGTTTTGGTTTGGAGATAGTATTAAAGGAACCATGGGAAATCTTGATTGGGTGAACAAAAGCAAATGGCCAAATCCCAAACAATTGTTACAGGATTTAAAAAAGACCAATACGCATCCCATTTTAATCAGTGAACCCTTTATACTCAAGGGCACCAAGTCTTATCCCTTTGCACAACCCTATCTGGCCAAGGACAGTCTGGGTAAGCCTTATGAGCTACAAGATTTTTATTTTGGCAAGGGTGGACTCATAGATATTTTTAGAAAAGATGCTGGAGATTGGTTATGGAAATACCATTACCAACAACAGATAGCAAATGGGGTAGATGGTTGGTGGACAGATTTAGGTGAGCCAGAAAAACACCCTTCAGATTTGTTGCACAATCTAAAAGACCTAGGTGTGAACCGCATGATGAAGGCGGACGAGGTGCATAATTTGTATGGACATTATTGGAACAAAATGTTGTTTGAAAAATATGCAACAGCATTTCCCAATACGCGTTTGTTTCACTTAAACAGATCCGGGTTTTCTGGTAGTCAACGCTATAGTATTTTTCCCTGGACAGGAGACGTACACCGCAACTGGAGCGGTCTGCGCGCACAGCTTCCCAATATCTTAGGAACCAGCATGAGTGGGATTCCTTATATACATAGTGACGCGGGCGGATTTGCCATGGGCGAGGGAGATCCCGAACTTTATTTGCGCTGGTTGCAATTTGCTTTGTATACGCCTATTTTTAGACCACATGGAACCGCTTTGTATGAAGTGGACCCCAATGCCTTTAGTTATCCCAGTGAACCCGCATTAGCAGACGCATCAGTCTTAGATAAAGTAAAATCAGTGGTGGCACAACGTTATCAAATGCTGCCTTATAATTATACACTAGCTTATAGACAAGCAGTATATGGAGAGCCCTTGATCAAGCCCTTGTATTATGCTTATCCTGACGACACAACTGCTGTAAATATTGGAGATGAATTTCTTTGGGGAGACGCTTTTTTAGTTGCACCTGTGTTAGAAAAAGGCATGAAAATGCGGGATATTTATTTGCCAAAGGGAAATGGTTGGTATGCACTGGCCACTAATCAAAACTTTGATCGTAATTTTAACTTTTATGGTAATAAAAACTTTAATCAAGACTTTGGAGGGAATACCAAGACTCGTCAATATCTAAGAAATTTTGATTTTCCTGTTTTTGTAAAAGCAGGAAGTTTTATTCCCATGAACAAGGGCTTGCAAGCCAATATAACAGAGACTAATAAAACGGTCTTAGAAATACAATATTACCAATCAGGTCAACCTTCTGAATACCAACTGTATTTGGATGATGGTGTTTCCAAAAATGCCATCGCTACCAAGCAGTTTGAATTGATTGATTTTAAAAGCATGGGGAGAAGTCCAGCAAATCTGGAAATTAACATTCATTCCAATGGGGGGCATTATCCGGGCAAACCCAGTCAATTGGCTTTTCAATTGGTGATACCCAATATTGAGAAAATGCCTAAGTTAGTTCTTGTGAATGGTCAACCTATGGACCTATTAAACGCTAGCAATACCCTAGGGGTCTCTACTGGAGAACAGGCCATTTGGAATCTGGGTAATAAGCCGGAACTCCGAATTCCATTAGTATTGGCCGGAAAAGACTTGAATTTGAAGTTTGTCTTTTAATTCTTGCTCATTTATTTTTTGAAGAGGGAGGATTGCTTTGTAACTTGATGCTCCAATTCTACAAGTATGAGAAAAAGCATCCTGCTATCCGCATGTGCCTGTCTATTATTGACGGGTCTGTTAGCACAAAAAAAACAAGTTAAGACTAGTACTAGTCCCGCAGTGGAAACCAACGGCGATTCGGCCCTTTTTTCCAAAGTGAAATTTAGGCAGATGGGTCCTTTTAGAGGAGGACGCAGTGCCGCTGTAGCGGGTAGTTACAAAAACAAAATGAATTTTTATTTTGGTAGTACCGGTGGTGGTGTTTGGAAAACCACAGATGGCGGTAGTAACTGGAAAAACATTTCTGACAAATATTTTGGAGGCACCATTGGTTCTGTTGCAGTAGCACAGAGCGATGAAAATATCCTGTATGTTGGTGAAGGAGAAAACACCATGCGAGGCAATGTTGCTGAAGGTTTGGGTGGCATTTGGCGTTCAGACGATGCTGGTAGAACCTGGCGTAACCTGGGTTTGAAAGATGGTAGACATATTACCCGCATTATCATTCACCCTAGAGACCCCAATACTGTTTGGGTAGGCGTGATGGGCCATTTATTTGGACCCAATGAAGAGCGCGGTGTCTACAAAACTACCGATGGTGGCAAGACTTGGAAAAGAATGCTCTATGCCAATAACCAAACGGGTTGTTCAGACCTAGTGATGGAACCCGGTAATCCCAATGTATTTTATGCGGGTATGTGGCACGTGATTCGTACACCTTATAGCATGGAAAGTGGAGGAGAAGGAAGTGGTATTTATAAATCAGTAGATGGTGGAGAAACTTGGAAAAATATTTCTACCAATAAAGGATTTCCAAAAGGTGTTTGGGGAATTGTAGGTGTTGCAGTTGCACCTTCTAATACAGACAAGATTTTTGCTATTGTAGAAAATGCCAATGGTGGTTTGTTTGTGAGTAATGATGGCGGCCAAACTTGGAGCCTAACTTGCAGTGACAACAATATTCGTCAACGCGCATGGTACTATACCAAAGTATATGTAGATCCTAAAAATGAAAACCTGGTATACTGCCCCAATGTTGAGTTTATGCGTAGCCGCGATGGTGGTAGAACATTTACCAGCGTGAATACCCCACACGGAGACCACCACGATTTGTGGATTGATCCAGAAGATGGCAATAGAATGATTGTTGCCGATGATGGTGGTGCACAAGTAAGTTATGACGCAGCATCTAATTGGAGTAGTTTGATGAATCAGCCTACTGCTCAGATCTATCGCGTTAGCACAGATAATGCATACCCTTATAATATCTTGGGTGCACAACAAGACAATGGCACATTTAGAATGAAGAGCCGCACCAATGGACCAGGGATCACAGAAAGAGACTGGGAAGGAACAGCTGGTTCTGAAAGTGGTTATGTAATGGCTGATCCATCTAATCCAGACATTGTATATGGTGGAAACTATGGCGGTTATTTATCAAGACTTGATCACAAAACAGGAGAGAATCGTGCTATTAATGTATGGCCTGATAATCCAATGGGGGCTGGCGCCGATGTCTTGAAATACAGGTTCCAATGGAATTTTCCTTTCTTCTTTTCTCCGCACAATCCCAAGCGATTGTATGCTGGTGGTAACCATTTGTTTGTAACAGAGAATGAAGGACAGAGTTGGGAAACCATTAGTCCAGACCTGACTACTAATGATAAAAGCAAGCAAGCATCCAGTGGTGGACCCATTACCAAGGACAATACTTCTGTTGAATATTATTGCACCATTTTCACGGGTACTGAATCTCCATTAGAAAAAGACCTGCTTTGGATTGGAAGTGATGATGGCGTTTTGAGTATGAGTAAAAACGGTGGCAAGAATTGGGAAAACGTAACTCCTCCTGCTGCTGGTAAATGGATGATGTGGAACTGTATTGAAACAGACCCTTTCAAAAAAGGAACCGTGTATGTAGTGGGTACCAAGTATAAATCAGACGACTTTACGCCTTATCTATTTAAGTCTGAAGACTATGGTAAAACTTGGACTACAATAACCAATGGTATTGACAAAATGCATTTTACCCGTGCCTTGCGTGCTGACCACAAACGTCCAGGATTATTGTATGCTGGTACCGAATACGGTTTGTATATCAGTTATGACTATGGTAGCAATTGGAAACCATTCCAGTTAAACCTACCCATAGTTCCGATTACAGATTTGACCATCAAAGAAAACGATTTGATTGTTGCTACACAGGGTAGGGCTTTCTGGGTATTGGATGACCTAACCGTATTGCAAGAAAAAGACAATGCGGGTATTGCTAAAAACCTACACGTATTTACCGTGAATGATGCTTACCGTTCTGAAGGTGGTGGTAGAAGAAGAAGAAGTGCTGGCGGTGGCGCCGTTCAGAATATTGGTGAGAATCCATTGAGTGGCGCAGTCTTCAATTACCATTTGAGAAATACCAATGATTCTTCTAGGGTATCAATTAGCATTTTTGACAAACAGTCTAAACTAATCAAGACTTTTAGTACCAAGTCTAAAGAAGCTGCTAATAAATTAGAAATCAACGAAGGACTCAACCAATTTGCTTGGGATCAAAACTATCCAGAAGGTGAAAAATCTGATGGCATGATTCTTTGGAATGGTGGCGTTGGTGCGGTAAAAGCTGCTCCTGGTAAATACAGTGCACGTTTCCGTTATGGTAAAGACAGTGTTGACGTTCCTTTTGTAATTAAGAACAATCCTAATTACAAAGCAACAGAAGCTGATTATGATGCACAGGTAGCTTTCTTGTTGCAAGTGCGTGACAAGTTTAATGAAGTGCAAAAAGGCATTAAAAATATTAGGGCTTTACGCACACAGATTACAGACTTTAATGCCAAGTTAGACAGCAATGGCACCAAGGAACTCAAACAAATGGGAGACAGTATTAATAAGCAATTAACGGCTATTGAAGAAGCTTTGTATCAAACCAAGGCCAAGAGCTTCCAAGACGTGTTGAACTTCCCTATTCGCCTAAATGACAAGCTTGCTGGTCTATATGGTGTAGCGTCTAGTGGTCAGAATGCGCCAAGCAAACAAGCCATTGAAACTTTGGCAGACCTTGGTGGTCAGGCCGATGTTCAATTGGCTAAGCTGAAAAAGATCATGACCCAAGACCTGAAGTCTTATAACAAAATGATCAATGAAAAGCAAGTGCCGGTGATAGGAATTAAATAATCAAGAGTTTTTTAATTGAAAAGTAATTTTTCTTTTGGAGAAGATTTAGTGAAGAGGGGGAAGAAAGTGAAGAGTGAAGAGTGAAGAGTGAAGAGTGAAAAGTGCAGGATGAATCGTTTCGCGAATATGATTTTTTAAATCCCCTCGATTTTTCGAGGGGATTTTTTTTACATAAAGTGCATAAAAAAAACCTAGGCGCAGCCTAGGTTAGCTCCTTTACAGAGATCGCTGTGCATTCTTCACTCTTATCTCTTCACTCTTCACTTAAAACCTAGGCGCAGCCTAGGTCAACTCGTTTACGGAGATTACTGTGCATTCTTCACTCTTCACTCTTCGTTCTTCACTAAAATCACCTCTACCTGATAATGCTTATAAATTGAGCCAGTAGTTCAACTTAAAGACAATGGCCCTGTTCTTGTTACGGAAAAGCGGATCTGTAAAATAGTTATCCGTATACACCAAGAAGAAATCACTCATGGGTTTGTAACGGTATTGTAAGCGGCTATTGATGTTAAAATTATTACGCTGGGTATTGTATTGCAAGAAAGTAGTCCAGAATAATTTGGTATTGAAATTGTATTCAATTCTTGGTGCAATCAAAAACAATTCATTACTGCCGTATCCCTCAGGGAATTGCAAACGGTTATAGTTTAATTGCAGCGCCACATTCAAGTGTGGTTGTTTGCGCAAATTAATGGTAGTGCTAATTCCTTGGTAATTCCCATTGTAGAATCCACCTCCATTTAAGCGTACCATGATATTGATGGCTTTGCGAAAATCAGAGCGATAACCAAATCCAAATTGGTTGTATTTGTAATTACCCTTCGGAATGGGTTTGGCGTCTGTAAAAGAAGTGGCGTATAACAAATTGGTTTCATTCACAGAACCCGTTACAAAAAGAAAACCAGTGTTCTTAAACTGCATTTGGTATTCCAATTCATTGGTGCGTTCATTGAGTGAATTGTCAGGGTTGAAGACTAAGAAATTGGTTAACTGCAAACCATGTTGATTCACTTTTCCTTTTTTAGGGAATAGCTTGTATCCAAAATTGTTGAAGACCTGTTTGAATCCCATCCTGATCAGGGTATCGCGGTCAGCGTCATAATTATTAATGCGCTCCACAAATCCCATATCGGTATAAAAATTAGTACCTAGGTTACCCATATCAATCACCGCACTAAAATTTCTACCATTATAACTAATACCTGCATTGTAATAAGCATTCTCAGAACTAATACCTTGTTTAAAAGAATGGTTATAAGCGGCCCATCCACTCCAGGTTCCTTTCAAATTATTGTAGCCAAATTCAACACCCGCATTGCGTCCGTAAGCATCTAGGGGATTTTGTTTTTTCTCTGCTTCTGAAATCCCATTTTCTCTATTTAAAAAATAGCCCTTGATGGTAGACCTTTTGAGTACGCGTTGACTAATACTAGCAGCAGTATAATTTTCTGGTGCATAGCTACCTTGTCTGCCTGTTTGAATATTCATCAAACCCACCCTAGTACCCTTGGCAATATTTCCGGAAACCCTTGCACCAAACAAGATGGGAATTTTATTGCCATCCTTATCTAGTCCAATGGTTCTAGAATAAAAAGGTCTGATGGGTGGAATGCCATATTGAGAAAACAGATCTGCATTCTCCAAGAAAAAGGTTCTTCGTTCAGGGAAAAAAATATTGAACCTACTTAGGTTGGTTACCTGTTGGTCAACTTCTACTTGTGAAAAATCGGGGTTTACGGTGAGGTCTAAATTCAATGAAGAAGTCAATGCCATTTTAGCATCAAAACCCGCATTACCACTAGCTGCAGCAGCAATGCCGTTTTCTTGATCACCAGTTACATTTCCGGTAACAAAGGGAATCAGCACCATATTGCTTCCTGCAGCAGGAGGAGGTGTGCTCCAAACAAGTGCACCCGTATAACCCAGGTCCATGGATTTAAAATTCTGTGGCATGGGTGTCCAAGTACTGTATTCATTGGCTTTGGTATCAATGCGCACCATATTAAGACCCCAGAGCAATTTTTCAGAAGAATACCGAATGCTTTTAAAAGGAATGGCAATCTCAGCAGTCCATCGGTCAGTGTATTGTTTGGTGGCAGAAAACCATTTGTTGTCCCAGCTCCAAGAGGGCCCACTATCGTCATCCGCAAATGGTAATTGGTCTTCACTTTGGGCATTAAAAGCATTGACTACAAAAAAGAATCCATTGGTTCTTTGATTGGTAGGGTCCAATACTATAGCAATGCCATCACTACCGTCATGACCAATATCTCTTTTTAATGAGCTGATAAATGCCTTGCCGGAATCAAATGCGGTTACCCCAAAATAAATGAATTTGTCATCGTGTGTAATCCTAATAGAAGTCTGTCTTTGTGGTCTTCCACCATCGGTAGGAAACTTTCGCCAAAAAGAAGCCATGGTATCGGCCTTGGCCCAAATGGCTTCTGTAAATTCTCCGTCTATTTTAATGGATTCCGTTGTTTTTTGAAGATGGTATTGGAAGTCTTTTTGAAAACGCTCACCATTTTTCTCCTGGGCCAATAGTCCAGTAAAGCCAAATACAATTAGCGTTAGCAGTAGTGTGGGTTTGATAAGCATAAATACATAGTCCCTGTTGCAACAGGGTTTTGTGCAAAAAAAAGCTTTCTTCTCAGGTTAGAACGTTAAACAATTGAAAACGTTACAAATCAAGGATAAATGGTAAGTACCCCCCAATTATTCGTCCAATAAGTCTGGTCTGCGATCACGGGTGCGTTGTAGGGATTGTTCATAGCGCCATTCTTCTACTTTCTTGGGATCGCCTTGGGTGAGAATTTCAGGCACTTTGCTGCCCCTAAAATCGGCAGGCCTAGTATAAACAGGTGGAGCCAATAAATTGTCTTGAAAGGAATCAAATAGGGCAGAAGTCTCATCATTGAGTACACCTGGAATCAATCGCCCCACGGCATCAACAACTACAGCTGCGGCCAATTCACCACCACTCAATACATAATCGCCAATAGAAATTTCCATGGTCACGTATTGCTGTCTAATTCTTTCATCAATACCCTTGTAGTGCCCGCAAATAATGAGCAGGTTCTCCATCATGGACAATTGATTAGCCCTTTGTTGGTTAAAACGTGGACCATCGGGGGTCATATAAATGATCTGGTCATATTTTCTAACAGCCTGCAATTCATCAATGGCATTTGCCAAGGGCTCGGGCATCATAACCATACCAGCACCACCACCAAATTGATAATCGTCTACCTGCATATGTTTGTTAATGGCCCACTTGCGTAGGTTATGGCAGACCACGTTAAGCAAACCCTTTTCTTGGGCACGCTTCATGATGCTGTGTCCAAAAGGACTATCCAGCAATTCTGGCACTACCGTAATAATATCAATATGCATGTACAAAAATTTATTCTTCTCCCATGAATCCTCTAATATCTCTCAAGTCTCGCTTGGTTGGTCTACCCACTTTGCTCAAACGTTTTCCGGTTTGAAAACTAGCCGCTTGGAATTTAACCACGTCTAGTTCTTCAGGTGGGGTAATGTCTTCATAGTTTTTAATAGCTTCTGGATAAGCCGCGCGTTTTTCTAATAAACCCGTTACCCTAATTACCCATTTTCTACCTTCTGTTTTTACGTCAAACACGTCTCCAATATTCACGGATTTTGACGCTTTTATATTGCTGCCTTGCAACTTCACTTTCCCATTATCACATGCATCAGCAGCCTGGCTCCTGGTTTTAAACAAACGGATGGCCCAGAGGTATTTGTCAACGCGCAGTTTCTCTTTTGCTTCCACGGCTATTATTTTCCTTCTGTATAAAACTGATGGAAATAAGGAATGGTTTCAATGCCTTTGTAGAAATTGAAAATGTCAAATTTCTCGTTAGGGCTGTGCAGGTTATCTGAATCTAAACCAAATCCCATGAACACAATTTTTAGTCCCAATTCTTTTTCAAACAAAGCACAAATGGGAATGCTACCACCACCACGAACAGGAATAGGATCCTTGCCAAATGTGGCGTGTATGGCTTTTGCTGCAGCCTGATACGCGTCAGAATCAATAGGCGTAATATATGGCTCACCACCATGGTGCTCTTCCGCTTTTACGGTAACACCTGCTGGCGCGATAGACTTAAAGTAGTTCAGCAATTTCTCCGTAATCACGGTAGAAGATTGATTAGGCACTAAGCGAGCAGAGATTTTGGCAAATGCTTTAGAAGGCAAAACAGTCTTTGCACCTTCGCCTGTATAGCCACCCCAAATGCCATTTACTTCTAGGGTTGGTCTAATACCGGTTCTTTCATTGGTGGTATATCCTTTTTCACCCCAAAGACTGCTCACACCCAAATCGGTTTTATATTCCGATTCGTCAAAAGGAGCTTGGGCCATTTTGGCGCGCTCTTCAGGAGTTGCATAAATGACGCCATCATAAAAACCAGGAATGGTAATATGGTTGTTCTCATCATGACAAGAAGCAATCATTTTGGCCAGCATGGTAATGGGGTTGGCAACTGCGCCACCATAAACGCCAGAATGTAAGTCACGATTGGGTCCTGTAATTTCTACTTCAATATAACTAAGCCCACGAACACCAATATCAATAGAAGGATTTTCCATGCTTAGCATAGAAGTATCACTGATCAAAATCACATCTGCTTTTAATAATTCTTTATTGGCTTTTACAAAAGTGGCCAGGTTGGGACTACCTACTTCTTCTTCTCCTTCAATCAAGAATTTTACATTGGCTTGTAGGGTATTGGTTTGGGTCATGGTCTCCAAAGCCTTTACGTGCATATAGAATTGACCCTTGTCATCGCAGGAGCCTCGCGCAAAGATTTTGCCATCAATAATGGTTGGGTCAAATGGTCCGCTTTTCCAAAGATCTAGTGGGTCTGCAGGTTGTACGTCATAGTGACCATAAACCAAGATGGTAGGCTTGGCAGGGTCAATGATTTTTTCACCATAAACAATGGGGTGACCAGCCGTTTCATAAATAGATACGGTATCTGCACCCGCTTCTTCTAAACGTTGTTGCACCAATTTGGCACAGGCCAACATATCGGCTTTGTTCTCCGTTCTAGCACTCACACTAGGAATGCGCAATAGTTCCAATAATTCATTGAGGAACCTTTCTTTATGTTGATCTTGGTATGCTTTCCAAACTTGCATAATCAGTTATTTTAATGTTTGAAGGGCAAAATTAAGTCTTATTGCTACACCATGGTTTAGGAAACCGGGGTCAATTGATGCTTTTTATTGGAGACAAGGTTTTCCATGGTCCATTCTACTTTGTGTTGAAAGGGCTGCTGTCTCACGGTGCAATCAGTTTTACTGCAAATACTGCAACTAAAGGGTAGACAACCATCGGTATGAACAAATAGTTCTATTCGGTCTCCAAATTCCTGTTGAATCAGACTAGCCAAAGCGTCAATTTCGCTATGTGCTTCGTGCACATTTAAATACCATGGCACGGTAAAATGACAGTCTACGTGCAAAAGGCTTCCGTATTTGATGACGCGTAAGTTGTGCAAGTCAATCCAGTTTTCCTGTTTTTTTTCATTTAAGACCGCAATAAACTTGTTGAGTAATTCCATATCGGCCTCGTCCATAATCCCTGCCAAAGAAGAACGAATAATTTTGTAGCCATTGTAAATAATAAAGACGCCCATGACTCCTGCAATGGCTTTGTCAAGCCAGTACAATTTGGTGAGTAGCATTAAACCCAAGCCAACAATAATGGCAGCGGTTGAATAAGTATCTACTTGTAAATGCTTGCCACTGGCCATGAGTGCCATAGAATTATTCTTCTTTCCCAAACTAATGCAATAAGCACCCGCTACATAATTGATGACAGCAGTAATGGCAATTAGGATTAAACCCGTGTCTAGGCTTTCTAAAGGATTCTCGTGAATCAGGTTCTGAATGGTTTCATACAAAATCATGATGCCAGCAGCCACAATTAGTCCGCCTTCCACAGCTGCTGAAACAAATTCAGCCTTGCCGTGTCCATAAGGGTGATCAATATCGCGCGGTTTAGCGGCCACATACAAACTATATAGACCAATAAAACCGGCGATTACGTTTACAATACTTTCCAAGGCATCTGTTAAAATAGCCATGGAATGTGTAAAATAATAGGCAGCAATTTTCAGCACAAATAACACCACACTTAGCAGGGTGATCCATTTCTGCAGTTTCAGATTTTGTTGTGCTGATTGCATAATTAATATTGGGCTGAACTAGATCAACTCAACGCTATGGTTGATGGGGCAGTGCTTGGCCAACATAGCCGATACACCACAATATTTGTCCATAGACAAAGAAACAGCCCTTTGTAATTTATCTAAATCTTCTGCAGCAACGTCTGCACGATAAACCAAATTGATGAATTTGAAAGTCTTTGGATGCTCGTCTGTTTGCTCAGCTTCTGCAGTTACTTCTACCTTTTTAAAATCAACTTTCATTTTTTTCAAAATGTCTACCACGTCCATGCCACTACATCCACAAAGACCGGCCAATACCATTTTTTTAGGACTCATTCCTGAGTCCATACTGCCGCCTTCTACAGTGGTATCCATTCTTACGGTATGACCATTATCAGACGTAGCATCAAAAGCCAATGCGTCTACCCAGTTTGCTGTTATTTTCATAAGAGAGATTAAAGGGATTCAAATCTTGTTTCTACAAAACGCCAGTTTACGGCATTCCACCATGCATTAATATAGTCAGGTCTTTTGTTCTGATATTTCAAATAATAAGCGTGTTCCCAAACGTCCAAACCTAGAACAGGTGTGCCTTTTAGCTCGCTTAAATCCATCAAAGGATTGTCTTGGTTAGGCGTAGAGCCCACCACTAATTTCTTGTCTGCATTTAATACCAACCAAGCCCAGCCACTGCCAAAACGGTTCTTACCAGCGTCTGTAAACTGTGTTTTAAATGCTTCTATGGATCCAAAGGATTGTGCAATAGCAGCAGCCAATTTTCCTTGTGGTTGTTGATTGGTTGGGGCACTCATACACTGCCAAAATAATTCGTGGTTATAATGACCGCCGGCGTTGTTGCGCATCTTGGAAGAATATTTAGAAACGCCACGCAATAAGTTTTCCAAACTGGTAGCATTGGTATCTACTTTTTCTGCTACCAAGGCATCGGCCAAATTCTTGGCATAAGTAGCAGCGTGTTTGGTATAATGAATTTCCATGGTCATGGCATCAATTACGGGTTCCAATGCCTTATAATCATAGGGCAGGGGTTGTTGCACAAATGGATTGGGTGCAAACCCTGTTCCAGCTATGGATGGTAAAACCGTTAAGGATAATCCAGCAGCTAGTGCAGCTTTACCGGTATTGGCAATAAAATCTCTGCGGCTATGTTGTTTGTTTTCCATGTGGTTGATTTAAGGTTGTTCTTGATGGGGACGTCTAAATTTAGCAATAAATAAGCGCAGTTCCTTGAAAGAACGATAATAGAATTCTTGGTTAAACAATTGTGAGTCCCGCATGGCTTTAAAGGTTAGAAAAATGCCAATGGGAATGAGAATAAAGGTAGATAGCCACATACCCAATAATGGAGAAGTAGCATTTGATTTGACAAACTTTTCACCAAATGTGTTAAATAGGTGAAAGACCACAAAAAAGATGATGGCAAAGACCAAGGGTGTACCCAAACCTCCTTTTCTAATAATGGAACCCAATGGGGCACCTATCAAAAACAAGACTAAGCAAGCAACAGAAAGGGTCAATTTTCTATGCCATTCAATCTCGTGCAAACGTAGTGATGTAACCCTTAAGGCATAGTCTTCAGCCATCACACCCACATTACCTTTGATACTGTTTAATTGGTTCTCTGCCCTTTCCTGAATAATGGATTTAATACTATCTGGAATAAGTTTGGCAAAGCTGCTGGCTTTCTTGATTTTTTTTGGATCCACTTTAGCCCAACCCGTATCGGCGTAGCGTGTAAAATTCAAATAAGGATTTACTTCTGCATTGGATTTTTTCAAATAGATACTATCAATATGGGAGATAGAATCTATGGCGGTATTTAGTTGACGAATGCTCAACATTTTTGGATCATAGAAAGAACTATCACCCGATTTATTCATTTGAAAACTTTTCAGGTCAAATAGTTTTTTATAAGACTTGAAACCCATTCTAATAAACTCTGTGTTGCTAGTACCCCGTGGTCCACGCTCTTGAATACGCCATCCATCTCTAAGAATAAATTCCAAAAATTGTTGGTCTTTGCTAATACGCATTACCCCACTTTGGGCAATAATCATATGGTCTTGTAATCCACCATTTTTTTCAAAGATCACCACGTCATGAATAATGCTATCGTTCTTTTCCTTGCTCCCTAGTTTGAGGACATAACCATCAATCTTGTCATAGAAGACCCCAGGTTTAATATCTAGTGCGGGTTTTGAGACAATGATATTGTACTTGAGAGCCGCTAGTTTTAGTTGGGTTACTGGAATAATATTATTGGCAAACAAAAAGGCCAGCCCACTGATAAACAGGGTAATGACCAGGAGTGGGCGCATAAAACGTAAAAGTGGAATACCGGCCGCTTTAATGGCTACTAATTCAAAACTTTCTCCCAGGTTTCCAAAAGTCATGATAGAAGAAAAAAGCAGGGCCAGGGGTAGGGCAGTTGGAATCCAAAATAAGGTGACCAATCCAACCAATTTCAAAACCGTATAAAGATCCAATCCCTTACCCACCAAGTCATCAATATAGAGCCAGAAGAATTGCATGGTGAGTACAAACAAGGAAATGGCAAAAGCCCCAATAAAGGGGCCAATAAAAGATCGTATAATGAGAATATCCAGTTTTTTTATCACGGTCCTTGCTTAATATTGCCAAATGAGCAAGGCAAAAGTAAGGCTTTCGGCAAAGGAACAGGAATTGGTAGTGAATGCCGATTGGATTTTAACAAAGAATGCCATTATTCAAAAGGTAAATGCCTTTTTTGGGGAGGTCTGTGAAACCTATCAGGGGCTAGTGGCAACAAGTCCAGCTTTGGCCAATGATCCCGCTTTTGCTATTGCCCCTAAGATTTCTAAAGGAGACCAATATGAGGGTCTGCCCTGGGTCATGTTGGACTATCCTAGGGTATTTAGTGTTAAGGATGTTTTTGCGGTTAGAACTTTTTTCTGGTGGGGCAATCAGATGAGTATTACCCTACAACTACAAGGCAAGTACCAGCAGTTTTATAGCAATGCCATTCAGCAGTACTTTTTTCTAAGAGCGGGTAATCCACACCCCCAATACCCTTGGTTTGTTTGTATCAACCCGGAAGATCCCTGGCAGCACCATTTTAGAGAAGATAATTATGTGCCTGCTGCCCAGTTTCCACCTGCCGCTTTTGCGCAATTACCCTTTATCAAGTTGGCAAAAAAAATCCCACTGGAAGAGTGGGATGATATGGAATTCTTTTTACAAGAGACATTCAAAGACATACTACTACTCTTAGGTAATCAGACCTTATAATCTCTTAAAAAATTGCTAGAAATCAGTGCGAATTAGGCTCCTAAGCGATGGAATAATTCCTTCACTTGGTATTCCCATAGTTGGCTTTGATCCTTGATCTCATTTTTCTCAGCAAAATCTTTGATGATCAAAATGGTTTGGTTAGAGATCTCGGTTTTTTCTATGCGGAATTCAAAGTATTCGTTCTTCTCAGAATGTAACCAATGAAAACGGATAAATTTATCGTCTTCCTTATCCATTACTTCTGCCTTATCGGGTGCGCCTCCGCTCCATGAGAAACTGTACACATTCTCCCATTCGTCAACCTTGTCTGCAAACCATTCTTGCAAACCAGCTGGTGTTGACAAAAATTCAAACAATATACCGGGGGAACATCTTACAGGGAACTCAATAGTGAATAGTTGCTTCTTGCTCATTAAATCTTATTTAGCGCAGGTCAATCGTAGTTGTGCAATAATATTAAATAATCCTTCGCATCCAAATGTTTTTTTGTTGGAACTAGTCAATTCTATGGGTAGTTTGGGATGTGCGGAAAATATAAGGTTATAATCAATTGGTTTTCAAATAGTTGAATAAAATTATTTTTTTGTGGAAGTTTCAATTTTTTGTTAAATTGCTCTAGCATACAGTGAAAAAGGAATCTGTGGCCCCACCCCTCCCAACGCATCGCCTGAACTTTTCGGATACTTATACCAATAAAACATGCATTTATGAGTATGCGGCAGCTGAAGATTTCAAAATCTATCACCAACCGGGAATCTCAAAGCCTGGAAAAATACCTGCAAGAAATTGGCAAGGTAGAACTCATTTCTCCTGAGCAGGAGGTGGAATTGGCATTGAAAATCAAGAATGGAGACCAACGGGCTCTAGACAGATTGGTTAAATCCAACCTACGCTTTGTGGTATCTGTGGCCAAACAGTACCAAAACCAAGGATTGACCCTGCCAGATTTAATTAATGAAGGCAATCTGGGTCTGATCAAAGCCGCGTTGCGATTTGATGAAACCAGGGGGTTTAAGTTTATTTCTTATGCCGTTTGGTGGATTAGACAGAGCATTTTGCAAGCTTTGGCAGAGCAGAGTAGGATTGTAAGGCTACCCTTGAACAAAGTGGGGCTCACCAACCGGATTAGCAAGGCTTATCAGCAATTAGAACAGGAATACGAGCGGGAACCAAGCCCCGAAGAACTGGCTGAATTATTGGATCTGGGTATAGATGAAGTAACCGCCACCATGAATGTGGGTTTCCGCCACGTGAGCATGGATACCCCGCTCTCAGACGGGGAAGACGGCACCCTCATGGACCTAATGGAGAACCCCAATGCGGTTAAAACAGACGAAAAACTGGAGCATTTTGAGTCACTCCGCATGGAAATTGAGCGCAGTTTGCGCACCCTCACAGAGCGCCAAAAAGACGTGGTTTGTTATTTTTTTGGCATTGGGGTAGACCATCCTTTGAGTTTAGAAGATATAGGAGAGCGCTATAACCTGACCCGAGAAAGGGTGCGCCAAATCAAGGACAAAGCCATCACCAAACTCCGCAGTACCAATCGCTGTAAGCAGTTAAGGGTTTACTTAGGTTGAACCACAGAACATACTATATTTGCAACTCTTTAAACTGAACTTGAGGTTCAGTTTTTTTTTGAATGTTTTGAAAGAACTGCAACCATGTTTAATTCATTAAGTGAAAAATTAGAATCGGCCTTTAAGAACCTTAAAGGAGAAGCCAGGATCAATGACCTAAACATTGCCAATACGGTTAAAGATATCCGTAGGGCTTTGATTGACGCCGATGTGAACTTTAAAATAGCCAAGGAATTCACAGACAAAGTGAAGGACAAAGCCGTAGGTGAAAAAGTCATCAATGCCATTAGTCCTGGTCAATTGATGGTGAAGATTGTGCAGGATGAATTAACGGAATTAATGGGTGGATCTGAAGCCCAATTTAATATCAGTGGCAATCCTGCTATTATCTTGATTGCAGGTTTACAAGGTAGTGGTAAAACCACTTTCACAGGTAAGCTGGCCAACTACTTAAAAACGCAGAAGGGTAAGTCTCCCATGGTGGTGGCTTGTGATATCTATCGCCCCGCGGCCATAGATCAGCTAACTGTTTTGGCAGAACAAATTGGTGTGACCGTATATAGTGAAAGAGATAACAAAGACGCAGTTTCTATTGCACAAAACGCCATTAAAGAAGCAAAAGCAACCAACAAAAATGTTGTCATCATAGATACGGCTGGTCGTTTGGCCATTGATGAAGTGATGATGACAGAAGTAGCCAATGTAAAAGCTGCTGTAAATCCTGCAGAGATTTTGTTTGTGGTGGATTCCATGACTGGTCAAGATGCGGTGAATACAGCTAAAGCCTTTAATGATCGCTTAGACTTTACGGGTGTGGTCCTTACCAAATTGGATGGTGATACTCGTGGTGGTGCGGCCCTTTCTATCAAATACACTGTGAACAAACCCATTAAGTTTGTGAGTTCTGGTGAGAAGATGGATACCCTAGATGTATTCTATCCTGAGCGTATGGCGCAAAGGATCTTGGGTATGGGTGATATTACCACTTTGGTTGAAAAAGCACAGGCCCAATATGATGAGGTGGAAGCTAAGAAACTGGAGAAGAAGATTAGAAAGAACCAGTTTGACTTTCAAGACTTTTTGGATCAGCTACAGCAGATCAAGAAAATGGGTAATATCAAAGACCTGATGGGCATGATTCCGGGAGTGGGTAAAGCCATCAAGGATGTAGACATTAATGACGATGCATTCAAAGGAATTGAAGCCATTATTAAATCTATGACTCCCTTTGAAAGAGCCAATCCAGACGCACTTACCCCAAGTAGAAAGACTAGGATAGCCAAGGGTTCTGGTAAAGACATCAATGAAGTCAATGCTTTTATGAAACAATTTGAGCAAATGAAACAAATGATGAAAATGATGAATAACATGCCCATGGGAGGCCGTTTTCCCGGTATGAAACGATAAAAAATCAGCAAAAACCCCTTCCTTTTGAGCTAATTCAGGATTCTAACAAATCCTTTACATACAAACTTGGTAGAAACTGGTTTTACTATTACTTTTGTCCCCCAGCTATTCTTAGCTGGATTAACAAATTTCCTTAAAGCCTATAAATGTCTATTTAACATGGCAGTAAAAATGAGATTACAGAGACACGGTAGCAAGAAACGTCCTTTCTACTTTATTGTAGTGGCCGATGCCCGTGCACCCAGAGATGGAAAATTCATCCAGAAATTGGGTACTTACAACCCGCTTACAGTTCCTGCAAGCATTCAATTAGACCGTCAAAAAGCTTTGGAGTGGTTGAACAAAGGTGCTCAACCCACCGACACTGTTCGTCGTATCCTTTCTTTCAAAGGCGTATTGTACCTGAAACACCTTTTACGTGGTGTTAAATTGGGTCTGTTTGATGATGCTACTGCAATGACAAAGTTCCAGGAATGGCACAATGAACATGAAGCACAAATTACCCGTCGTAATGACGAGCATAAGAAGGTTCAAAGAGCAAAGAAAGTGTATGTTCCAGTTGTGAAAAAAGTGGAAACTACAGAAGAAGCTGCTCCTGAAAGCCAGCCTGAAGCTTAGTGTAATACAGACTTACAAAAGCAATTCTGTAAACTGATTAAGTCCTGGCATTTGCCGGGACTTTTTGTTCCAAATAATTAGCATGAGTGAATACATCCATATTGGTAAACTAGTAGCCAGCTTTGGGTTAAAAGGCGAGCTGATTCTCAAACACGAGTTGGGAAAAAAGACCGTGTTTAAAGGCATTGAAGTCTTGTTTGTAGAAGAGACTAAGGGAAACTACTTGCCCTATTTTATTGAAAACTCAAAGGCTTCTAACCAAGAAGAAACCACTATTAAATTAGAAGGTTTAAATACCAAGGAATCCGCGGCCAGACTGGTTTCTAGAAATGCTTGGGTAGCAGATACAGACTTTAGAAAATTGGTGGGAAAAACCGCACCCATTGCCATGTTGGGTTATCAATTATTTGACGATGGAAATTTCTTAGCACCCATTGAAGAAGTGATTAATCAACCACACCAAGTGCTCTTGCGTATTACATTGGAAGGCAAGGAAGTATTGATTCCATTGCACGAAGAAACATTGGATAGTATTGATCATGACAAGAAGCAAGTGCACGTAACACTGCCCGATGGTTTGTTGGAAATTTATACCAGTTAATGTTATTGTATGGCGCATCAATTTGAACATACCATTACCGTTTTGCACGAGCATTTAGACAATCAGAACCACGTAAACAATGTGATCTATTTGCAGTTTATGCAAGACATTGCTATTGAACACTGGAGCAGTGTTGTGCCTGCGGCGATGGAAGCAGAGATAGTATGGGTAGTCAAGCGTCATGAAGTAGATTATCATGCACCTGCTTTATTAGGGGATGAATTATTGGTCAAAACTTATACCGGTGCCCTGTCTACTGTTTCTTGGGACAGACACTGTGAAATTATTCGCTTGCGCGATGGTAAAAAGATCATCAGTTCCAAAAGTGCTTGGGTTTGTTTAGACAGAAAAACCGGCCGCCCCCGCCGCATAGACGATGCCATTAAAGCAGTCTTTGATTAAATCCTTCCTACTACTTATTCAGGTTTGAACTAGCATTAGTGCCATTGCTTAACTTAGCAAGATGCAGCCCCAACGCTATATTGCCCATATGGATCTGGATAGCTTCTTTGTAAGCGTGGAAGTCTTGAATGACCCTTCGCTCAAGGGCAAACCAGTGATTGTTGGCGGGTCCAGAGATAGGGGTGTAGTAACCACTTGTAGTTATGAGGCACGTAAGTTTGGCGTGCGATCAGCCATGCCCATGAAGAAAGCCATGCAACTCTGCCCACAGGCTTTATTAGTGCGTGGTACCCGTGGAGAATATAGCCGCTATTCCAGAATGGTTACAGAAATTATTGCGGCCAAAGCGCCCCTGTTTGAAAAAGCATCCATTGATGAATTTTTTATTGACCTCACGGGAATGGATAAATTTTTTAATCCCTTTCAATGGACTATTGACCTGCGCAATGAGATTATTGAAAAAACAGGACTACCCATTTCTTTTGGTTTAGCCTCTAATAAAATGGTAGCTAAGATTGCAACAGATGAAGCCAAACCCAATGGGTATTTATTTGTAGAGCCTGGCATGGAACAACAGTTTCTAGCACCATTACCCGTGAACAAATTTTCTGGCGTGGGCGATGCTACCCATGAGGTCTTAAAAGAGATGGGCATTTTTACCATTCAACAACTCAGTGAAACAGATCCGGCCATATTAGAAAAGAGATTGGGCAAATACGGTGCAGACTTGCATCGTAAATCTTTTGGTATTCATCATGGTGAAGTGCATCCTTATCATGAAGCAAAATCTATTAGCACAGAAAATACGTTTGAAGAGAATAAAATTGATATAGAATTTCTATTAGCAGAACTGGTGCGCATGACAGAGAAAGTAGCTTATGAACTGCGTCAAGACGAGAAACTAGCTGGTTGTATTGCAGTAAAAATTCGCTACCCAGATTTTGAAACAACCTCTAAGCAAACCACCATTGACTATACTTTTAGGGACGATGAATTAATTCCTGTGGCCATTGACCTCTTTCACAAACTCTATAGAAATGGACAGCCCGTAAGATTATTGGGTGTGCGTTTGAGTGAGCTCACCAACCACGCCATTCAGGGCAGTTTATTTGATGATGCGGAGAAAAAGAACAACCTCTACAAAGCCATCGACTCTGTCAAAAATCAATTTGGCAAGGGCTTGTTGCAAAAAGCCAGGACAGTAAAAAAATAATTTTTCTATTAGTCTACTTTTTTGGTAGGAAATACATATTTTTGTGTTTCAAAATCAAGCAACATGAGTTTACGTTTAGGAGATCTTGCTCCCAATTTTCAAGCAGAAACCAGTTTAGGACCCATTGATTTTTACGAGTATTTAGGAGATGGATGGGGAATTTTATTTTCGCACCCTGCCGATTTTACCCCGGTATGTACCACTGAATTGGGAAAAACAGCAGCCCTTCAAGAAGAATTTGCCAAACGGAATGTAAAAGTCTTGGCCTTAAGCGTAGACAGTGTAGAAAGTCATAAAACCTGGATCAATGATATCAATGAAACCCAGCAAGTAACCGTAGGTTTCCCCATCATTGCAGACAAAGACAAGTCCATAGCCAATGCATATGACATGATTCATCCCAATGCATCAGAAACTTTTACGGTTCGTTCTTTGTTCATCATTGGACCAGACAAAAAAGTAAAATTATTTATTACCTACCCTGCTTCTACAGGTAGGAATTTTGTAGAAGTTTTGCGCGTCATTGATTCCTTGCAATTAACCAGCAATTACAGTGTTGCAACACCGGCTGATTGGAAAGAAGGAGAAGACGTAATTGTAGTACCTGCTATAAAAACAGAAGACGCGCTTGTGAAATTCCCCAAAGGATTAAACATTGTAAAACCTTACTTGCGTTACACACCTCAACCCAACAAATAAGTTTTTCGTATAACAGTTTCGTACTTGTATCCGGCTCCGATTTCTATCGGGGCTTTTTTTATCCCTTCCATTTGCGCAGTTGTTGTAACACTGCGCGTAAGTCTTTTGGTACTTCAGCTTCTAGTAAAAAGTCCTGACCATCAAAACTAAATTGGAGGCGATGCGAATGCAGGGCCAATCTGTTGAGAATGGGTCTTTCTTCATCGGCCGCTTTGGCTAGTTTAAAATTTCTTTTTAGGGCAGACAACAAAACGGGTTTGCCATCGCCATAGAGTTCATCGCAAACAATGCTATGCCCAATATGGTGCATGTGTACGCGAATCTGGTGCGTGCGTCCTGTATGAATTTGAAACTGTACCCAAGAAAAAGAGCGAAAAGATTCCAACACTTCATAATCTGTAATGGAAACCTTGCCCTTGGCATGGGTCATCATCTTGGTAGTCTTACCAGGATGTTCCATAATAGGAGCGTCAATGGTTCCGGCAGGAGTCATCATATTGCCATAGACCAAACCCAAATAAAATTTCTGCATGTCTCTTCCTTCAAATAAGGCAGACAATGCTTTGTGACTTTCTTCTGTTTTGGCAAAGACTATAACGCCACTGGTATCACGGTCCAAACGGTGCACGGTATAGATCTCTCCAAAACGCTGACGCAGCAGGTCTTTTAAAGAAATCTCCTGACCCATGCGGTCTGGAATACTCAACAATCCACTGGGTTTATTGATGGCAATAAATGCCTCGTTTTCAAAAATAATATCTAGATGCATGGAATTATTCTGGTAGGTCTAGGTCTGTTTGCGCAATTTTGGATTTGCGAATAAAGGATTTGTTCATGAACTTCAATAAGCGCACTTCTTTCTCCGCTAAGAAACGGAATTTACCACGCTCTACATTTTTCTTGGTCAGGTTGGCAAACATCACGCGGTCCAAACCTCTTACGTCATAACCCAAGTGTTCAAAAATGCGTCGCACAATGCGGTTTCTGCCAGAGTGAATTTCAATACCTACAACGGTCTTGTCTTTAGGATCGGCGTAAGCCAAAGAATCCGCTACCACAAAACCATCTTCCAAAGTAATGCCCGCTAAAATGGCTTCCATGTCTTTTTTAGCAACGGGTTTATCCAGCGTTACTTCATAGACTTTCTTTACTTCATAAGAAGGGTGGGTCAGTTTCTGTGCCAGTTCACCATCATTGGTCAACAACAAAACACCGGTAGTATTTCTATCCAATCTTCCAACGGGATACACGCGTTCGGTGGTGGCAGACTTTACAATATCCATCACGGTTTTTCTACCCTGAGGGTCAGAAGCCGTTGTGATAAAATCCTTGGGTTTGTTGAGCAGGATATAAACAGAATTTTTTTGTAGATATACTTCCTTGCCTTTTACAATCACTTTGTCACGGCCAGATACTTTATAACCAGGTTCAAAAATCTTGTCACCATTCACGGTTACTTTTCCTTCCTTCACCAGTTCAGCAGCTTCTCTTCTTCCACATACACCTGAGTGCGCAATGAACTTGTTCAAAGGCATGATGGTGGTTGGGTCATTGCTGTCAATGGTTTCGCTATCGCGATTGCTCTTGGCAGCAGGTCTTCCGTTAAAACCGGGTTTGCCACCATCGCTGGTTGCCGCGGCACCTTTTCCGGCAGCACGAACGGCTTTGGGAGGTCTAGCACCGGCTCTTTTAGAACGAGGTGCTTCTGGAGCATCTTCGTTAGCATCATCACCCTTTTTATTGAGGGTTGGTCTAACTGGCTTGCCTATATTTTTGGTATTTTCCTTACGCTGATGGTATTCCTCCTTGCTAGCACCAGGAGCCCTTTTTGGGAAACGAGGATTCTCTTTTTTGGGTTCTTCACTAACAATGCCCAATTTGGCATTTTTCTTTTTCAGTCTCATGGCTTCACCGGCTGCGCGGGCTTCTGCCTTGATTTTCTTTTTTGCCTGACGGTATTCTTCCTTTACGGCACTACCTTTTTTCTGGCCAAACTTGTCAAAGTTGTCTGTACGTTTTTGCATGTTACTTGTTTTGCTGTTTTTCAACAGGAGCTGTAAAGGTAGGCTTTCTAAAATAAAGGGGTATTTTTAGCCTTTTAAACTGGGTTTTTCTATTGAAAACTAAGTAAATTGTATCATGAAGCTGCAAGAAGTAACCTATCAATCTGATTATACCATTCAAGTAAAGTTTACTGATGGTGTGGTTGGTTCTGTGGACCTAACTGATCTTGTAGAAAAAGGAATCTTTCAGGTATTAAAAGACAAGAAAAAATTCTCAAAACCATTTTCCACTGGTTATGCTATTGCTTGGTCTGAGGAACTGGAAATAGATGCGGCAACGGTTTATGCGGAAATTACTGGCAAGCATATTGAAGAGGTAATCAATCCAGAACTTGCAATTGTTTAAGCAAAACTATTGTATCGATTTTTGAATATCTCTTTCAAGTTTAGCAGTGCCATCTTTACTAAAGCCACTATAAATTCCAATAATTTTTCCTTCCCGATCAATTAAAAAAGTTTGAGGAATTGATCTTATTTTATATGCTGCCGGTTGTTTACTATAAAACGCTTTTAAATCTGACACATTTATCCAATTGATGTTATCTTGAAGGGATGCAGTCTTCCATTCATTAAAATCATTATCAAGAGAAAAACTGAAAATTTCAAAACCGGAGGATTGATACTTCTTGTATAGTTCGGCCAAATCCTTAATACTTTCTCTACAAGGTGCACACCAGGATGCCCAAAAATCAAGTAGCACAACTTTATTTCTTAAAGATGATAATTTAGTCTCCTTTTTATTAAAATCTTGTCCTGTAATATCAGGAGCAGAACTGCCTAGTTTTATTGCTGAGGATATTAAATACTGTGAAATTACCTCACCGTATTTTGTCTTTTTCAAACTTGATGGGAACTTATCAAAAAGCAATCTTAAACTATCTTTTGTTAAGTCATTTCTTAAAAAATACAATTCATTTAAGGTAATTAAAGAAGGTGTGAAATTCGCAATTGTTTCAACTCTAATTTTTAATACCTCTTTAT
>Ga0209480_10000047_pt1 | contig 139931 bp, 108 predicted proteins | sample JI61114C2DNA_FD_187501 | JGI IMG/M metagenome (GOLD analysis project Ga0209480, IMG submission 187501) | Wastewater effluent complex algal communities from Wisconsin, to seasonally profile nutrient transformation and Carbon sequestration -... | ecosystem: Engineered > WWTP > Effluent > Algae...
AGTGAAACGAAACGAAGTCCCACGATAGAGGGACAAAGTGTAGTCAGAACATCTTAAGTTTACCTGCCGTAAGAATGGAGACAGTAAACGAAAAGATGCCTCTGTGATGCCAAGGGGGAGTTGTCGATATTTATAATTTTTATTATTTACATATCGTTTATTAACAATGTTATGCAATGCGTTATATAAGAGAAGGTAGATTTTAGATTGCTTTCCATCAATCACATGGATATTTTTTCTATTCAACTTATTAAAAAAAATATATGAATCAATTGAATAAGCTCCCTGCCGTCACTTCTTTAGTCAGCCAAGCCCGCCGGCACTTTCTCTAGTCGGGCAAGCATCTAACATCTAATCCCGTAGCTGCGAGACCATCTACCTTTGTTTCTTAACTGCCTAAACTTGAGTCAATTACTTTGTTATTTATTGATTCAGCTATTGCTATTCGTTAATTCTGAATGAGGTAGTCGACAAATTATAAATACACCTTCACCAGGTTGAGCTTCAATAGTACATAATCCATTTAATTGTTTACAGCGCTCTTGGATGTTGTTCAATCCGTTACCATTACTTATTTTATTCTTTTCGTATCCTTTACCATTATCTTTTATAGACAAAATCACTTCCTTTTCCAATTTATACAATTGCACAATAGCCTTAGTTGCTAAACTATATTTTGCTATATTATTGATAGCTTCTTTAACTATTAAAAGAAGATTTCTCTTTTTCTCCGGGTCTTTTACAGAAGCTGCTAATATTTCATCAATAATAAAATCGCAACTAATATTTTTTGGTGAAAGTAACTCATAACTATAATTTCTCAGCCTGGATTCTAATGTAAAATTATCTTCACTTGAAGACTTCATACTCCAAATGATATCATTCATTCTTCCCATCAGATCTTTAGAGGTCAATGCTATTTTCTCGATCATTTTTTTACTTTCATCCGGCTTTGAATTAAGCACGTGGCCTGCCAGTTCTCCATATATGCTCATACTGCTGAGCGTAGCACCGATATCATCATGTAGATCTGTAATGATGCGCTCTCTCTCTTTTTGTACTGCAAATTGTTTTTCTATTTGCTTCCTTTGCTCTTGTAGCTTATATCGTGTAATGACTTTGCCAGTATAATATACTGAAACGATAATTAATAAAATCAAGAAAATTTTAAACCAAAGTGTTTGCCACCAATATGGCATAAAATAAATATTTATCAATTGCGCTTCTCCTGCCTCTTGACCATCTGCATCCATTGCGATTATTTCAAATTGATAATTGCCGGGAGTTACATTCACGAATCTTGCTATGCCAGAGTTTCCTGCAAAGATCCATTCGTCATTGTAATTCTTTAATCTGTATTTAACTTTTACTTTTTCAGGATTAAAAAATTCAATAGCATTGAATTCTATTTCTACAAAGGAAGTACCCGGGTTTATCTTTAAGTCAGCATATTTATTAATAGATATTGGTTTCGTTGTAATTAACTCGTCAGCCTTTATACTTATAATTTGCAATCTTGGTTTTGAAATAATAAATTTATCCGGCACATTGCCAGATAATTTATTAATTCCATTGACTCCACCAAATAATAAATCTCCGCTCTTCATTGTGCAAAAAGCGTTTGAGTTAAATTCCATGTCCTGTATTCCAAATTCAGATCCAAAGTTTTTGAATTGACTTACATCCTTATTAAATCTACATAAGCCTGAATTGGAGCTGGTCCAGAAAAATCCATTTTTGTCTTTTAAGAGGGAATATACATATAGATCTGGCAACTGTCGATTAAGTTCCTCTAAGGGTTCTAATATTTGTTTAGAAATAACATAACTGTATAAGCCTCTTGTCGTGGCCAACCAAAGTGTATCGGGAGCCACAGATAAAATACATTTTACAAATAATGATGAGTCGAGCTTTTTTACAAATGAATATTTATCGCCTTCCTCCTTTAATAAATTTATTCCCTTATCTCTTTGACAATTTAGAAGAATCTGATCAGGCAAGTAAAAGAGCAGAGTATTCAAATCAACTGCACTCAATGGTTTTAATCTTTTTACCAATCTTTTTTCGGTATCAAATAATAATAGATTTCCATATGTTCCAATCAATAGTTTTCCATCAGGCCTTTCTAACATTGATATTATTCTATCGATAAAAAATTGGTTTGAGATTATAGTTTTATCAGATTTAGGTAGATATTGAATTAACCGTTCGCCTCCAATCCAGATATTTCCACGTTTATCTTTCATCATACATTCAAATGACAAGCCACTTTCTTTCACAATGGTTTTAATGAACTTTCCTTTGTTGTCTAATTTTACTACACCTGTTTTTTCAATTGAGGCATAAATATTTCCGAATTCATCACTTTCAATGGCTCGGATGAAATTGTTTATTTTGTAATGTGATGCAGCAACCTTGTTTAGCAAATGATCAAATCTGAAATTATTTAGGTTGCAATAATCTATACCATTTCCAAAACTAAGAAGCCATAAATTATTGTCTAAATCCCACATAATAGGTTCGGCCCCCGGTGAAATGCTATTTTGGTCTTCTGGACTGTTTATTAGTTTATTGATGTATTTTTTTTCTTTTAAACTAAAACAATAAAGTCCATCTTCAGCAGAAATCCATAATTGCTCATTGCCATCAGTGAGCATTCGAGGGGACTTTCCAATATTGATTTTTTTTCCCTTATAATAATATTTAGTAGTCGTATTGCTGATCCAGTTGTAACAACACAGAATTCCTTTATTAATACTCCAGATTTCATCTTTCAATCCCATGGCATAATCAAAGAGTAAGAATTTTGGATTTACATTTTTTAATTTCCATTGCAATTTAAGAGAAGAGTCAATTGCGCTTCTGTAAATATTTCCAGCCTTATAATCATAATAATAAAAAGACGATTGATAAATTTCATTGGGGTGGAAATACGCTACAATACTTAAATCTTCGTTTTGGGGTATATAAAGAAATTGTAATTTTTTTTCTTTTAGATGATAAATTCCCAATAGGCCGGTATTGGATCCTATCCAAAGTCTGTTGTATTCATCTATGTGTAGAATACTGATAGATTGTAGTTTAATTCCTTTTTTTGCAATTGCAATTCCTAAATCAATTGTTTCAAAGGTGTTTTGTGTTTGATCATATTTAATTAGTTCGGTATCATATTTGCTCAACCATAGATTACCATCTTTATCCTCCAACACCTTTATAAGAGAATGGCTTTTCAATGAAGTATTATTCTTGGTGACATCGACAAATTTAACCCCATCGTACCGATATAGGCCACTATGTGTGGTGATCCATAAGAATCCTCTTGAATCCTTGAAGACGCCATTACAAACGCTTTGAGAGAAACCTTTTTCTTTGTTTAAATGATTAAACAAGAGATTCGTTGATTGGGTGTAACCAATAAATGATAAAATTATAAAGAATGAAAAAAATAAATATTTTTTTTTCAAGGTAATAAAACTGCTTTTTCTTATTCTGACCTTCATTGATTCTTTCTTCTAAATAAAAGTGAAAGTGAGAAGAAATAGTTGATCAGTCCACGAATGGCCATATCAAGTTTCATTTCTAAATTAATAATTTTAAACAAGTGAAACATTTATGAATAGATCAATTCCCAGCAAAATATGCAATATAATAATTCATATGAATCAACCAAAGATAATTATTTAAAGCATCTAATGCATATCTATCTATTCATGGTTGAATCCATAAGGTTTTGCACGAATATTTCTTTACCACAATAAATAAATTGAACAACTAGTTATCGTTTTTGACTTTCAAACAGCTTTACATAATTACAATAATTTATCTCTATTATTAATTTTTTATAAACCTCACTAATTGAGATTTATTTTGACTTGTTATCCTTATCGTATATACACCAGAAGCAATGGCACTAATGTCTAGTCCATTTGAAGCCATTAGACTACCTGACATAAACCTGGTTTGAACAGCTGAGCCATTTGTATTGTATATCTCTACTAAATTTGAAGTTTCCGTACAGCCTAATATTTTGACATTATCGTTAGCAGGATTGGGATAAACTGCAAGGCTATTGTTGTTGCCTAGTAAAACACTTTTTATCCCTGATAGGGAAGTTTTACCATCTGCCTCATGAATTTTTAACCTGTAATAATTGATTCCTATTTTTGGAGTTTTATCAATAAAGTCATAATTAGTTGCATTGCCAGAAGGTACAGATCCGATAGTATTCCATGCCTTTGCTTCAATGGTACGTTCTACCAGATAGTTTTTTATATTAATCTCGTTTGAAACCTTCCATGAAATTTGGACCTCTTTGTATTTGTATGCTGATGCTTCAAAAGAAAGTAAATCGATAGGTAGAGGAATTCCTTGAAGTGTAAAATTGAAGTTACCTCCGGTTCCATTGAGATCAGTGACTTTTATATAAAGTTTTACATTTTCACGTGTTTCAAGTTCTCCGTTAAATAATTCTATTGGATCTATATTGACTATTTCCTGCATGTTTCCCTGGAAGTTATTGACGCAACCGCCAGATACTTCCGTAAGACTTCCACAAGAGTTTCCTTTGTATACAGTAATTGCGGCATCAAAGCCATCGGCTTCAGGCACTACTCCTAAGCTAACTATGCCACTGTTTGTGTTTTCAATATCCATCGTATACCACAAGTCGCTTTGTTGGGGTGCTCCAGATGAGTTATAACAAGAAGAGGGAATATTGCTATTCGAAGTACCAGTAATAGTTTGCGTTCCAGGATCTGTAAACTCACCGGGATTTGGAGTAAGATTATTAGGTCTGTCGCAATCATCATTAGCCTGAATTAAAAAAATCGGCTGATCATAATCTATCTTTAGTGGGCATAAATAGTTGGTAAAACTAAAAATATAGCCACCCACAGGTAAGTCATCGATAAATATGCTGTCGTCAACGGATGTAGCCGCGGCACCATATTCTTCATAGGTCAGTATATTTGTCATCACTACAGTCCATCCTGATACTGCCGCACAGGCCGAAGTAGTAAGCTTGAATCCCACCTTTCCATTATTAGAAAATAACCCAGTAGGTCTTTTTTTAATGTTAACAGCCACTTCATCATTACAGCCATCAGTGAGTACAGGAGAGAAATCCTTTATGGCAGTGCATTCGACGTGTTCATCTGGATATGCATAAAATAACCAAAGAAAATTAGGATCTATTGGAGCCGGAATAGACACAATAATATGTTGACCTTTAGGAGCTGTCCATGTCCCTTCATACCCCAGCAACAATATATCGGGCTGCGACAAAGTCCATGTATCATAATTGTCATTTGACTCAAAAGAAAACTCAACTATTGCGGCACTATCGCACCCTATTCCCAACCCTTCATGATAGTCAGCATCTACAACTTGCAAGTCAGAGAAACAAGGATTATCAACATAAAACACTTCTGTTCCAAAATCAGGGTCAGTAGCTGTCAAATAAAGGCGATCTCTTATGAAAGTTAAATTTTTGGGAGCAGCATTGGCTGAACCTGGATTGATATCCTGCATGAGCACAGTGCCGGCTTCTGTGCCATCTGTCTTCCAAAGCTCTGTGCCGTGAGTACCATCATTTGCTGAAAAAAATACCAAATCATAATGGCCTTTCAATCCGGTAGGTAGGGCAGAACCGGATACACGTATATCTTTGATCATAGAGGTCCCCGAAGTAGTACCATTGCTCTTCCAGATTTCCGTTCCGTTTACACCATTGTTTGCCGCGAAATAAAGAATTCCATTCAAATCAAATCTTTGAAAAGTTCCATATAATGGAATCATTCCATTTGCGCCCGGATTAACATCTTTAACCATAACTGTGCCTGATTCTGTGCCGTCACTCTTCCATAACTCGACACCAAGTCCTCCACTTTGAGCAGTAAAATAAAGCAGATCTTCACCGGCGGTAATATTGGATGCAAATGAAGGCTCTATGCCCGTTTCAATATCTTTCAATATCATCGTTCCACTTGGTGCGCCATTACTTTTCCATAATTCTTCACCATGTGCATCATCATAAGCGCCGAAATACAAATCATCATTAAATGCTACTAGGTCCGTTGTGACAGAAGTATTAATCGGCATTAATTGAATGGTGCCGGGAACAGTTCCATCGGTCTTCCAAATAGAAATACTAGCTCTAAAGAATAACTCATTTCCAACAATTGTGAAATTTCTAGGTTCGCTACTGCTATTTTCGTCTCCCGGCAGTATGTCCATGAAGAGAACTGTTCCTGCAGAAGTGCCGTCGGTCACCCATAATTCTTTGCCATTAACGCCATTATTTGCTGCAAAAAACAACTTGTTCTGGAAGACAATTGCCTGAAAAACGCCAGAAATTCCATTATCATTTACACCGGGTGGGCCAATATTTTTTAGCAACGATGCATTGTTTCCATCTAAGTCACACACCCAAGGCTCAGTTTTGTAGGTTGAATTGTACCCTGCGAAAATTAATTTATCACCAAGCCTGAATATTGGCGCCATACCTCCACCGGGTACTCCAGGATTAATATCATTCAATATTTGAGTTCCTGCTTCTGTGCCATCAGTCGACCATATTTCAGAGCCAGTTGTAGCTGAAGTGGCACGGAAAAAGACTTTATTGTTGATGAGCTTAAAAGCATCAAAAGTACTTTGGCCGGTCTCTGCCCCGCTTGCTGTGCCCGGATTGATGTCCTTGAGTATTTCAACTTGTGAAAATAAAGTGTATTGAATGCAAAAAAATAGAATTATTGTTTGTAGTAGAATTTTGATCATGAGCGCAGAATTACAGATATAATTTTTTTTATTGTAAATGTAGCCTGCATCATCATAACTGGCAATAGCTAATACTAGTGACAGTATGTTCGTAAAAATATTAATATTTACTAGTCAGTATCAAAGAGCTTCAATTTATGGACCATTGAAATTGCCTCACCCATTGAGTGTACCTGAAGTTTTTCATATATTTTTCGGATGTGGCTATTGACTGTAAAATAGCTGATTCCGAGCACGTCAGCTATCATTTTGTAACTGTCACCTTTAGATAGATTTTTTAAAACTTCCAACTCTCTTTCTGATAAATTAAGGTCTCTCTTTTCTGATTCTTTACTACTGAAAAACCTCATTACCTTCAATGCTATGGATGGGCTCATGCTGGCGCCACCAGCCATTACCTCATCAATGCTTTGTGATATTTGTAGCACTGAGGCGTTTTTTAGTATATAACCCTCTGCACCATATCTAAGCGCAGTAAGGATCTTATCGTCATCGTCAAATGCAGTTTGAATAATGATTTTTATATGTGGGAAATTTTCTTTGACAATTACTACACCTTCAAGACCATTTACAATTGGCATTTCTATATCCATCAATATTAAGTCAGGTTTATCAGTAGCAACATTTTTTAGGATATTAGCACAATTCCCATATGTCCCTACACACTCCATATTTTGTGATAAGGAAATTAAAGCATTGAGGCTTTCACGCCTTGATACATTATCATCATATACCGCTATTCTTAACATGAAACAAACTTAGTCCTTTTAAACAATAAATTTAATAACTAATTCTAGTCATTCAAATTGTAAAGACAACATAATAATAACGAATCGAATTTCTTGGTATAGCATCCTGAAGTTTTATTACTAACTCAAGTTTAGGTAGTCAAATTTTCTTTTTTGAAAGATAAATTTAAATTTAAATAAAATGTTAGATGTTAGAAGGTAGATTTTAGATGGCTTTCCATCAATCACATGGATATTTTTTCTACTAAACTTATTAAAGAAAAAATATGAATCAATTGACTAAGCTCCATCTAACATCTAACATCAGCCATCTACCTTTGTTTCTTAACTGCCGAAACTTGAGTTACTAATCAAGATTTTTTAATTGGGTATTTTATTGGAATAACTGGTCAACTAAATATTTCCTTTTGTCTAAGAATAAAATGGATTAAAATAAAGAAAGTAATCTTTGGTGAATGTAAATGAAATTGCAGTTATTATTGTTGATTATTAAGTAGTTATAAATTTTATATTTACTATAGGGTATATTAACTTGATGATAAATTCCTCAAAAAAGCCAAGGCTTCTGACCTTGATTCTACATCAAGTTTAGAAAATATGTTTCTTAAATGGGTCTTAACTGTATTGACTGACAAATGTATTCTTTCCCCAATCTGCTGGTTTGTGAGTCCTTCCCAAAGTGCTTTAAGTACTTCGTATTCTGCTATTGAAAGTCCGAAGTGTTGTTTAACAACCTCGAAAGAAGGAAGTCCTTTGTCATGACTCATACTATGGTTGTACAATGCAATTTCGATTGAACTAATGATATCGCGGTCATTGAATGGTTTGACGATGTATCCATATGGCATCGTAACTTTTGCAGAATCAAGTACCTCCTTACTCGAATAGGAGGTAACAAAAATGAATGGGATGTTATGGTTTTCATGAAGTATTTGTCCAATTTGTATACCATTCAAATTTCCCTTGATCGAGATGTCTAAAAGAACCAAGTCAGGTTTTCTGCTGGAGATCATATCCAGCGCACGTGTGCTATCATAAGCGATACCAGCTACTTCATAATCATTTGCGAGCAAGGTCATCTCAAGATCTGCAGCTATGATAGATTCATCTTCAACAATTAAAATGCGCACGATTCGTCTCTTTAATTTTGTTCAAAAGTAATTAAGTTCAATGCTTTAAATTAATACTTTAGGGTGAATCTATTTCTAAAAAGTAATTTTAATTTGCACGCAAATTTTTTTTATTATGAAAGGTTTGAATGAAGAGGCCCATTCGGCTAAGATCATTAAAATGAATGAAGATCTTAAGGTCGAAGAGTTAAGTATGTTATTGATAGAGAAAGAAAATATCGATAAATTATTAAATTCGTTGGTTGAAATTGATATTGAAATAACTAACCACTTAAAAAATCTAAATGATACAAATGATAAAACGTAATATCTTCCATCGGATCATTGCATTGATATTTATTTTATCATCCTCTGGAAATATTGGGTATGCAAATCTAATTGACAAAGATTCTATATTGCAATATCTGAATATAAATGGCACAGAGGCGACCAAAAATTTCTTAAAAAGGAAAGACTTGAAGTTTCCTGATAAAAATACGCAGGTTCAAGCGGAGTATTTGTTGGCTTTTCTTTTGTCAGGTAATAACCCTGAGCAAGTATCAGATAGCCTCGCTAGACTTCCGGTTGTTCAAAAAATGAATTCAGAGGATATTAAGGACTTATTGAGATTTATAAATGCCACTATTGATTTTTTAATTGAAGAAAAAGACACATACATAATTACTAATTTAACAGGCTACAAAATTGCATTATCGCGCTACTATAACAGGGAATCATATGCTTTTCTTAGCCAAATAATTACTTATTACAGATTATTCAAAGATCCAAAGAATGTTGATTCTACGCTTGTAAAAATGAAAGATCTTGTCGGAAAAGATAAATATTTGATGGCCAGATATCGCATAATGGAAGGGTATATTTTTATGTCTAACCAAGATGACAATTGTATCACATCCTTTCAGAAGGGAATTGAAATGATGGAACCCTTTCTGGGCAAATCAAATGATTTTTTAGTTTCTGAGCGCAATAGTTTAATTTCTGATTCTGTCATCATTGCATCAGCTTATTCATCATATTCCAGATGGATTCAGGGAAAAGGTGACCTTAAGCGTTCAGGTGAATTGCTTATTATGGGCAAAAAAATGATCCCTGCTGACAGTCTGTATGTTATTCATCAGATCAATTATTATAACAACCTGTCATCAATCTATGCCGATTTAGGTAATCCTTCGAAATCGATTGAATATGCTATGTTAGCAGCTAATATTACAGATAAAAAAAAATATTCAAAACTCAGGAATTCAAGTGTCGCACTTTTCCTAGCCAAAGCTTTAATATCTAATAGATTATACCAGCAGGCTTTAGATGAATACCAAAAGGTACTTAAAACTGCAAAAGCCGGCTCGAAAATGTTGCGTAATACTTATTTAAATATTGCGCAGGTCTACCAAAAAATGGAAATGTTCGATTTGATGAATTCTTACCTTAAACAAGGGGATAGTATAGAAGTAATTGGGGTGGATGTGGATATGTTAACACCTTTGCTCAAAGGATATAGAGCTATTAATCTTAAAAATTACAAGGAAGCTATTAGAAAAGGTCAGAAAGTATTGGTATTGGCTAAAGATAATTGTAATCCTCGTATTGAAGCCGATGCGTTGTTATTACTATCTAAAGCTTATGAAGGCGCCGGAAACTATTCTGAAGGTCTTCATTATTTTAAACTTTACACCCAAAGCATAGACATGCTTTATAATCAAGGACAGGAAATGGCATTATTTGACCTGACTGAAAAATACGAGAATCAAAAAAAAGAAGCGCTAATATCAAATTTAAATGAAACTAATATTTTAAAAAATTCTGTCATAAAAACTCAACGATTATTTTTAGTTGGTTTGTTAGTTGGCGCTCTGGCACTTGGTATTTTTATTTATCTGTTAATAACCTTTAATAAAAAATTAAGTTCGAGGAATGTCATCATTGAAAAATCGGTAGAAGAAAAAAATATCCTATTAAGGGAGATTCATCATAGAGTAAAGAATAATCTTCAGGTGATATCAAGTCTATTAAAACTTCAGACAGTCTATATCAAAGATGCCAATGCAGTTCAAGCTATTACAGAAGGTCGAAGCAGAGTGCAGGCGATGGCCATCCTTCACCAAAATCTTTATAGTGATACATCTTTAACTGGCGTCAACATTGAAACTTATTTTGAAAATCTAATTCAAGGACTGTTTGATACTTACAATATCAGTGAAGATAAAATCCATCTGGTCAAAAATATTACGCCTCTAATCCTAGATGTAGACACAGTAATTCCGTTGGGCCTGATATCAAATGAATTGATAAGCAATGCGCTTAAACATGCTTTTAACGAATCACTTTCAGGTAAAATAGAAGTTACATTACAGGAAATTAATAGCGAGTTGGTACTAAGAATAAGTGATGATGGAATAGGTTACATCTCGGGAAAAGAAAATCCAGGATTTGGGAGTAAACTCATACAAACACTAAGTGACAAAATGAATGCAATTTTGGAGATCAGCAATGATAAAGGATGCACGGTCAAAGTAACTATAAAAGAGTTTCAAAAAGTGGGTTAAACTTCTTTTTAACTTTTTGCAGCAATGTGTTCCATTAAATATTTTTCTTTGAATCAATAATCAAAATTTAATTTAAATTTTTTAGGGTCAAAATGTTAAGGGTAACGAAATTTTTTAATGACCAATATTTTATGGAATAATTCAAAGCTGAATTTCAATTGAAAATAATTATTGGGACTCAACTAATTTCTATTCGATACTAGCTATGAATAACATTTGATGTTATATTTTAACTCAGATTTCTACTTATAATACGAATTGGAATTATCTAATTGACTAATAATTTGCCATAAAATACAGAGCTTTACAATACCGAGCTGGGTTACGTTTTGCGAATAAAGATTACTCGCTTCGCTCAGAAAGACGCTAAGTCGTTTGGATATTGGTGAAAAATGAGGCGGCGCAGCCGCCTCATTTTTCACCCCCTCAAAACAAATGTTTTGTCATTCCGACTGAAGGGAGGAATCTGCCAAAATAATGAATAAGCCAATAAAGCTTGATCTTAATTAATTGCATAGCTTATACGAAATGGAATTATCTTATTGGTCTTATTTATATTTGCGTTTCGTATAAAACAGAATAATTTTAAAGATTTTCAATAAATAAATTTGCTCTGAATTATGATTTTTAAAATTTAATTTGAATTACTGACCAATTGTTTCTATAAAAAAACAAATGCCGCGAATGCGGCATTTGTAGAAATATTAGATTAAGTATGAGGGATTATTCTACACTTAGTTTACCCTTCATGGTCATGTGATGACCAGGGAATGTACAGATGTAATCATAACTGCCTTTGGCTGGAGCATTAAAAGTTATGGTGGTACTTTCTCCACCACCAATGAGGTCGGTATATGCGATGATTTTGCTATGATCAGCAGGGACATATCCGGTAGTACTTGCTTTTACCGCTTCCTCGGCAAATGCATTTACATCTGTTCCCTGAGCTAAAAGCACAAAATTATGCCCCATAGCGTTTTTAGCCATTTTTCCTATATGCTTTAAAGTTAGAACTATTACCTGGCCTTCATAAGCATCAATGTTAGATAAGTTGTATTTCATCATATCGTCACCTTCCAATGTTACTTGCACAGTATCTTCTCTTGGAGTTGTCACTTCCTCTTCCTCCACAGTGGTATCAGGTTCTTCAACCTTTTTTTCTTCATTTTTACATGAACTAATGGAGAAGATGCTTAAGGCGAAAATCAATAATAGAAATTGAAATTTAAACTGTTTCATTACTTAATATTTTTTTGCAAAGATATGTTGAAGAATTTAATAAAATCAGGACGCTTTCAGCCAATATTAGGACAAATCAATCATCTTTCTGTATTGTGTAGGACTATAATTTGTCTCTTTTTTAAAGAATCTACTGAAATACGAAGCATCTTCAAAGCCAAGATTCGTACTTATTTCCTTAAGAGTTAAATTCGTCTGATGAATTAGCACTTTAGCTTCAAGAATGGTGACCGCCTTTATTATTTCGGAAGCTGTTTTACCGGTTTCTTTTTTTATACGCTTATTTAGATGATTTGGAGTACTATTTAGATTGAAAGCGTATTCTTTGATAGTCCAGTTTTGCTTGAAATGTGCATGCACCAGAGCATTGAACTTATAAAATACATCTTTCTTTTTTTCTGGATTAATAGGTTTTTCTCTAAATGTTAGAAACAACTCTGCAATAACAGTAGATAGATAAAAAGATATTAGACGATAATTTCCAGGTTGTTCCTTTCTACTTAAATATAAATTACGAATACGAGTCAATATAAAAAATAAATTTGTTGAGTCCTGATTTGTGAAGTGAAAATAATCGTTTATACTTGGCTGCGTATGTAACATGTCTAAAAATGGGTTCGCACCAATAAACTCATCAGAGAAGTGACAGTAAAAACCTTCTAAGTCTTTTGATAATAATGATGTAGAAGTTATATTGTTTTTAGGTGTAAATAATAAATCATTTTCAAAAAGCTCGAACGAATCTATTCCTACAGACTTAGTCATTTTGCCCTTTATTACATATACAAAGTCATTTACTGTCTTCTTATGTGGAGGAAGTGGTATGTTGAAATATACATCACCTTCTTTAAAATAGTGTATAAAGAATTGACTTATGGTATCATCATTTAATAGCTCCTTGTTGCTATTCATGATATGATATTGCCTCAATATTATTGGGCTTAAGGTCGGTATGTTTAGCTTTTCTTTCAAAATTCAATATTTGCAAAATAGAAATATAATATAATCTTTTTGAATTGAAAGTTTATAATTGTCAAATTAACAAAGCCTAACAAATCACCCGAAAGAATGAAGGTTTTTTTTTCCATGTATATAATTTTACATATTCATAAAAACAACTTATCATGAGATATTTTATACTTCTACTTCTAGCTTTTGTTTCAATTAATTTATGTGCTCAAGATAATACCTGGATTGGTAATACCGGTAATTGGGATGTTCAAACAAATTGGTCACTAGGAACTATTCCAAAAGAAAATCATAATGTAAAAATAACGGGTTCTTCATCTAAAGTAACTGTTCCTGTTGCCTTTTTGGCAGTAGCTAAGAGTCTCTCAGTTATTGATAATAGCAAACTGGTAAATAATGGTACAATAACAATCAATACGCTCAATACTTTTGATGGTATTTATAATAATAGTTCTATTACAAATGTTGGTACAATAAATATATCAAATACCGGCGGTGCCGGAACTGTAGGGCAAGGAATAAACAACTTTGGTCTTTTTGACAATGACGGAGTTATATTCATGGGTCCGGATATCAGAGAAACCGGCATCTGGAATAGAACAGGTAGTACCTTTAATAATAATAATGAAATATCATTTACCGGTTCGATTACTGTATGTGGGATTGATGCAGTAGGAGGAACATTTAATAATTATGGAATTCTTGATAATAAAGCGAATACCGGAAATGCTTTTATCCTTGTTTCTGGTTCAGGCAAATTTTTCAATCATCCATGCGGTATAATAAATGAAACCACTAGTGAGCAGATTACAGCCACCCATTTGGTCAATTCCGGTATAATTAGACTTAAAACATCCTTGCCCACGACGATCACTTCTAATTCAGGAGTCATAGCGAATCCAAATGGAAGTGTCATATCTGGCACGAATACAGGCAGTATCATCACGAATTCAAACACAATCGTATGGACTGGCTGTGGTCAGAATGGTTCGACTTCCAATGCCGCAAACTGGGTTGGATTAACTTCATCACAATTGGCAGATGGAAACGATCATGTCATCATACCAACAGGGCCAATGAACACCGGTAATTATCCTTTCCACACAGGTCCGGGGTTAAATATGACTTCTACAAGTATTATAGAAATCAATGAAAATGCCAGTATAACTTTTGCTGATATTAATGGCAATGCGATTCAAAGTGCTGGAGTAATTAATCTATTTGGTGAGATAATTGTGCAACATAGCAGTCAAAATGGAATTAGAATTACGAATACCGGAACTTTGATCGGAGGGGCGAACTCTAACATAACTGTCATGAATGTAGAACAAAATGCGATTAGAAATGATGGTATGATTAATTTTAGTGGGTCGATTACGACTTCCACGAATGTTGGGGCATCCGGGATAAATAATACCAATGAATTCAATCTTTCCGGTTCCGGAGAAATAGATATAATAGGTGCAGAAGGCGTAGGGATTATAAATAATGGTGATTTTAATACTTCAGGAAACACTTCAGTTTATATAAACGCTGCTTTAGGTGGTGGTTTTTTTAATCAAGATGGTGGAGTTGTTAAAAATGCAGGTATAATGACTATTAATAACGTCAGTAATACCGCTTATCTTCAACTCGCTAGTTCAACATTCAATAACACCGGTAATTTTAATTTAACTGGTGCAGGTACTGCAACCGGCATCTTAATGGAATCAGGAGGGATTTTAGTCAATGCCGGATGCGGAATTCTCAATTTATCTAAAAAAATGCAAAAAAATAGTGGAACTTTTACAAATGCCGGAGTAATTAATAACACTTTCATTGGTAGTCATTCCATTACAGGTAATATTGTAAATACGGGTCTAATTGTCAACTACAACGGTTCACTAGATCTTACAAAAATTACCAATAATGAGATTGTATTAATACCAAGATCGACATATCCAGGAGGAACGATTTCGCCTTTTTATCACGGCGCTCCCCCTTATTCTACAACACTTCAAAACAATAGCCTGTATGCCGTTGGGACTTCTACTGTCATTGGCACTTTTACTCCCGGTACAAATTCTTTAAAAGATGTGTCAGGATATGGAGAAGGAAATTTCAATTATGAAGCGAAATTTACATTGAACGGTTGCCCACTATATTTTACAAAAATTCCTATTACACTGGACAATGATCTGAATCCTGATAGTGATGGAGATGGTGTTCCCGATAATGAAGATAACTGTCCCTCAATTTCCAATCCAAATCAACTCGATACAGACAACGATGGTATGGGTAATGCATGTGATACAGATGACGACAATGACGGAGTGCCGGATGTATCAGACAACTGCCCGTTAATTTCCAATACCAATCAATTGGATTCCGATAATGATGGTCTGGGTAATGACTGTGATAACGATGACGATAATGATGGTGTTCCTGATGCCTCAGATAATTGTCCTTTGGTTTCTAATACAAATCAGCTAGATACAGACAATGATGGTATGGGCAATGCCTGTGATGCTGATGACGACAACGATGGTATACCCGATACACAGGATAATTGTCCTTTAAATTCAAATGCGAATCAACTCGATACTGACAGCGATGGTATAGGTAATGTCTGTGATAACGATGATGACAATGACGGGGTGCCGGACGTTTCAGACAATTGCCCATTGACAGCCAATGCAGATCAGGGAGACATCGATGGAGATGGCATGGGAAATGCCTGTGATACAGATGACGACAATGATGGTGTACCTGATGTTTCAGATAATTGCCCACTCACACCTAATTCGGGTCAAGCCGATACTGATGGAGACGGCATTGGTGACGCTTGTGAGGATGATACGGATGGCGATGGCATAAATGATAACGCTGATAATTGCCCTTCGATTTCCAACCCCGACCAGACTGATACAGATGGAGACGGAATGGGAAATGCCTGTGATGCGGATGATGATAATGATGGAATACCCGATACTCAGGATAATTGTCCGACGATACCAAATCCTGGCCAAACTGATACAGATGGGGATGGCATTGGTAATGCTTGTGACGATGATGTAGATAATGATGGGATTCCAAATAATCAAGACAATTGTCCAACGATATTCAATCCAGCTCAAATTGATACAGATGGAGATGGAAAGGGAGATGATTGTGATAACGACGATGATAATGATGGAATTCCCGATGAAGTTGATAACTGTCCTCTGACCTTTAATACTTTTCAGATTGATACTGATAATGATGGTACAGGGGATGCTTGTGATACAGATGATGACAATGACGGTTTTCCAGATAACGTTGATAATTGTCCATTTACGTTCAATCCTGATCAAGCTGATGCAAATGGTGACGGAATAGGTGATGCATGTGCCGATGATATAGATGGTGATGGCATTCCGAATGTACTTGATAATTGTCCAAATATTTACAATACTGATCAATTAGATTCTGATGGCGATGGTATGGGTGATGCGTGTGATAATGATGATGATGGAGACGGCATCTCTGATACATCAGATAATTGCCCTTTAGTGTATAATCCTGATCAACTAGACACAGATAGTGATGGTATAGGAAACATTTGTGACAATGACGATGATAATGATGGAGTAGGAGATGACACGGATAATTGTTCTTTCATTCCAAATGCCGATCAGTCTGACGCTGATGGTGATGGCCAGGGTGACGTTTGTGATGACGATGACGACAATGATGGCGTTCCTGATATTAGCGATAATTGTCCGTTTACTCCAAATCCTGATCAGCTAGATACTGATGGGGATGGCATTGGTGACGTCTGTGCAAATGATATTGATGGTGACGGAATAAAAAATTCAGATGACAATTGTCCTTTGGATTACAATCCCGGACAACTAGATACAGATAATGATGGAATTGGAAATGTTTGTGACGCAGATGACGATGGCGATGGGGTAGAGGATGTGGTCGATAACTGTCCATTGGATTTTAATCCAGATCAAATTGATTCAAATGGAAATGGAATTGGTGATGTTTGTGATGGCACGTCAGCCGTGGATGACATTTTACAATCTATCAAAGTGTACCCAAATCCTGCAAATGATCATCTGAAACTTGTAAAAGGAGGTTCCGAAATTAAGGCTTGGTTTATTTATGATGTTTATAATAGATGCTTAGTATTTGATAAAAATGTCAAAGGTAACGAGGACGTTACAATTAGCTTAATGTCATGTAATTCAGGTGTCCATATTATAAGGATAGAACTTGCAAGCGGAAGCACTTTAATAAGAAGATTCACTGTCATAAAATAAATGAAGGTGAAAGATAATAAACTTACCATCAGTTTTATATGCCTGATGTTCCTGTGCACAGCTGTAGGAGCTCAGGATATAAAAACCCTTATCGTACCGCCGAAAGCTTCATTCTCCGGAGGAATATTTGCCTCCGGTCAATATTATAATGTACGTGGTATTGACAATCGTCGGAGTCCTTATTCTTACAATCTTGCAGGTAATTTAACTTTCAAGTTGAGTGTGATCACAGTACCATTGAGTTTTTCCTTTCGCGATCAGCAGTTCAGTTATGGCCATTCATTCAATAAGTTTGGAATGAGTCCTTATTACAAATGGATCAAGGTACATATTGGACACAGATCTATGCGTTTTTCGAATTATACACTTGGAGGAAAAAACTTTTTCGGAGGAGGTTTGGAATTGACTCCCGGAAAGTTTCGCTTTGCAGCATTTGCAGGAAATATGCAAAATCCTTTGGCACAGAGAGATACCTTGGTCTATGGAGCTGAGTTAATTCCAACATATAAACGGTCCATCATAGGAGGAAAAATAGGTGTTGGTTCTTCAAGAAATTATTTTGACCTCATCGTGCTGCATATTAAGGATAAACAGACGGATGAACTGGACCTAGATCGTAGGAAGGTAGGAATTAATCCATCGAAGAACATTGTAATGGGAACAGAATGGAAAACACTTTTATTTAAAAAGTTGAATTTCAATGGAACCATAAATGCAAGTGTTTTTACCGATAATTTAGCCCTTGAATCTTCTCTTGAAAGCGTCAAAAGTCCTTTTTTAAATAATTTATTTGAGCTGAATGCCTCTTCTAAACTAAGTCTGGCAGGAGAAGTTGAGTTGAGATATAATTTTAAGTACTTTGGAATTGGTGCAAAATATCGAAGGGTAGAACCCAATTACAGATCTCTTGGAATTCCATTCTTACAAGCTGATATTGAAAATTATACTTTCAGATTGAATACTGCATTATTTAAAGCTAAGTTCAACACGAACGCAAATGTTGGGATAGAGCGCAATAACCTGCGTAATTTGGATTACTTGTCAAGAAAACGGCTTATTGTCAATTTGAATACAAGTTGGATGATCACCAAGGAACTACTTGTCTCGGCTAATTTTTCCAATTTCAAATTTGAAACGACGGATGGTTTAGTGGAGATCAATGATACACTTAGATATATCAATGTCAGTAGAATGTATGGTTTGAATTTTAACTATACAAAAAAGTCAAAAAATACACAATTTGGAGTCTTTGGAGGTATTCAGCAACAGTCATTAATGGATCTGAGCCCTGTGGCAAGAATAGGTGGTGAGGTCAATAACGTCAATGTAAATGCCGGTGTAAGACTTTTCTGGAAGGAAAGTGATTTTACTGTTTCTCCTTCACTCATAGTGTCTTCCTATGGTTATTCTGATAATAAAAGAAATAGAGCCGGGGTTGCTGTCACACTACAAAAATCCCTATTTGACAAGATCTTATCCTTCAGTTCTGCCACTAGATTGTCTTTTGATAAATTGAATGGGGTAAAAGACGGAAGGGTATTGAATCAGCGCTTCGGTATCAATTGTAATGTTTTGAAGCATTCGCAGGTCAATTTTAGCAGTTATTTTATCGCTAAGAAAAGTTTTACAGGCAATTCCTTCAATGAAACAAGACTTTCATTGGGTTATGGTCTTAAATTTTAATGATGTCAGTTATGAGAGATTTGGTTATATTTTTATTGGTTCTATCATCAGGTATAGTGAGTTCGCAGAATATTCAGGTAATGGTAGACGTGCAATTACCTTTTCCAACTGAAATTGGGCAATTGGAAGATGCATCACAGGCCTACTCAGCGACTTTGATTAATAGCGTTTTTACCCAACAGAATGTTTATATGTTGGCTACCCTTGCCGGTGACAATGGAGTTTCTATCTCTATAGACGAAAATTACTTACCACCGACTCCACTTGTTCTTGATGGAGGCGAAAGTGTCACATTGACCACTCAAGAAATATCAGAACTCAATTCTACATTAGGCGCTGATGGTTTTATAATTGAAGGTGTTTCAGATCTTCAACTTATTCTGGGTTCGATTCCGGAAGGGAACTATACACTTTGTGTTACTGTGTATGATTATAATACCAGACAACAGATTGGAAATGGTTGTAGTATTGTTTTTCCTATCGGGAATGGCAACATACCCACGATCATCAGCCCATATTGGGAAGAAATCGTCATGGCTTCTGAGATCCCTTCCTTTCCAATTATATGGGAATATCCCCTGAACGTAGGTTACGATCAATCTGATATGAAGTACATCGTTAAGATCATTGATATAACTGCCAATTATGACTGGGACATCGAAGAATTATTTAATGATGCCGGAATCCCTGTAGTAATCGAAAAAGAAGTTTTTACTGTCACAAATTATTTTTACAATCAGGAAGCAGATGATCCGGAACTGATCGTCGGTCATGAATATGGTGTAAGAATTCAGGCAATCGACCAAAATAATATACTTGGTTTTGATAATGGGAAATTTTCAGAAGTAAGACGTTTTTATTATGGTGAGATGCCTGATGTATTTGGTGATGAAGGTGATGGAAGTACGCAAGCAGATGAGACTCCATCAGACTGTGAATCACGATGCAATCCTCCTTTGATTGAAAACAATAATTTCGTAGCAAGCATCGATTCTCTAGAATCTATCAAAATAGGTCATTTTTATTTATTGGATTATCAGCTAACAGAAAATGATAATAAATATTCAGGTACAGCGAAAGTTCAACTTGACTTTTTAAATAATGTAAAAATCAATGTTCAGGTAAAGGATATTAAAATAAACGAATTAGGTCAGGTTTTTGAAGGTACCGTAAGAGCAATACAAGATGATACCGGCGATTTGGCTGCTCTGGCACAATATATTAATTTTCCGATTGCTGACGGTATGATTGATCAGGGATTAAATTATGTTCCCGAACAATATTCAAACATGTTAGCTCCTTATCTACAATATAGTCGAAATATATACGCTTTTGCTGCTTCCTCTGATATTGGTTTACCTATTGGTTTCGAGCAAAGTTTGATGGGCAACAAGTTTATTATGGGTTTGACGGACTTCATCCTGACACCTACAGGAGCCAAGGCAAAAGTAGCTATTGGTGCCAAACTGTCCATTTTTGATGGTGACAATATGTTTATGATGATCGCTGATTCTGTATGCATTCACCCGGTGGGTTTTGGAGGTGATTTTATGATTCAGTTACAGCAAGATTTAAATTTTCCAAATGATAATAACAATGCTTTTGAATTAGTACTGAAAGGAAGCTCCGGAAATGCTAATTCATGTAAGATTCAATTCAATTGCCAGGGATTACAATCATTTCAATTGGCTGGTGAATTGAATTTCCCAAGAAGTGTCATTCGGCCATATGATCAACAGGACGGAGATGAAAGCAAAGCTAAGGCTACTTTTGTAATTGATTTGGCAAACAATCTACAGGATACTTCTTCACAATCTTCGACAGATACTTCAGGGGGCTATTTCTATCAGACCGGTGGAAATAATTCAGTGTGGGGCAAGGTCAATTGGATGGCTCAAGTCAATATGAATAGTTTTGAGATCACCGGATTAAAAGGTTGGAGATTTGATATTACAGATGCCTTCATTGACATGAGTGATCTTGCCAATCCGGATAATATTGACTTCCCGGATGGATATCACACCACGACCAATGACTATAGAGGGTTTTACTTGCGCGAAGCAAGTATTACACCGCCACCCCATATTTTACTTGATTCTACATACGCCATTGTCAGAAATCTATTGATTGAACCGGCGCTTTATGCGAATATCCTTGTGGAAAATATCTTGCCAATAGAAAAAGGCAATCTAGGTGGATTTGGGATTTCTATCGATACGCTGCAACTGGATTTTTATGACAATACGTTAGAATACGGCATGATGACTGGTGATATGACACTTCCTTTTGCCGGAGATTCCAGTTTATTGAAATATACAGCACTCATCTTCAATACTGCAGCTTATGATGAACCGGACCCAAATTTTATTTATGCATTTGATGTAACAGTCATGCAACAATTGGAATTTCCTTTTTTAATAGCTGATGCCACAATAGCGGATGATTCTTATCTGGAAGTAGTTTTCATGCCCGGTTCCAATGAGCAACCATATATAAAGACGTTATTGCATGGAACACTATCGATTGATACAGAGCTAAATTACCCCTCAGGATTGCCTGAACTTCCTGCAGATATTAAGTTGGCTGAAATGGAGTTTCAAATAGATTATACCTCCGGTAGCATTGGATTTGATTCAGACAATACTTATCTTGCTTTTGCCAGTCCACAAAAAAAGGTCGGTTCTTTTCCGATATCCATGGATAATTTTGATGTTGCATTGGATGCAGAGGCTGAAACTGTCGCAGTTCAATTTTCAATTGGGCTTTCAATGGGAATGGATGAACTGGACTTATCAGCGGGAGCAACATTTTCTTTGGTTTCAAACATCGAATCTATGGAGGTGTTGACGGGAATAATGGATAATGGTGTCGGAGGAGCTTTTAATGTGGCAAAAAAAATAAGATTGGACAGGGTAACTTTCGACTCTATAAACATAGGATTGGTAAAGGAAAATTTCTCCATACTTGGAAAGATCATGTTTTATAATAATCCAATAGAGGGCGGAGGTCGTGACAAAGGTGCTAAAGGTTCACTAAGTGTGACATTACCAATAGCCGGAATATTCGGAAGATTGTCTGCGATCTTTGGTACTTATGGAACTCCTCCTGAAGTCCCGCCAGGTCAGAACTTTGCCTATAGTGAAAATTTTTACCCATATTGGTATGTGGATGGGATAATTGGTTCGGAGGCCGCGATACCAATATGTGCCGGTGTAGGGATCTACGGCTTCGGTGGAGGAGTCGGTTATAACATCATACAAACTGCCAGTTACACGATAATTGATGGTGAGATCTCCGGTGAACCGGAATATACGCCGACCTACAATTCATTCATGATAAGGGCCGGAATTATGTTAGGAACCATGCCAACTCCTACAGCATTCAATGCCGATATTACCTTTACTGCACAATTCGTCAATGGTGGTTTAGACATGATGTCCTTAACAGGGGATGGTTATGTAATGACACCCATCAATGAGCGAAATGATCCACAGCTGTATGTGGGTGTAGCACTTGCCTTTTACACCCAGAACGATACGCGGGACTGGTATATGGATGGCTCACTCAAAGTGGCTGCAAATATTGGAGACGGTACATTTGTAGGAAATATGCAAAATCCTGTTATTCCAAATCAAATGGTCAATGGTATTTTCTATGCTAGTGCTGATACTTGGTATTTTTACATGGGAGCACCCGATTTTGATCCATACGACAGTGATGATCCAAGAGGAAGTGCATTATTGACATTGGAAAATATACTTGAAGCAAATTTCAAATTGTACATGATGGTAGGTCATGGTGTGCCTACCAGCCTGCCGCCACTTCCACTTGAAGTCCAGAATATTCTTAACAATCCATCAGGAGATTTGGATGGAACTACCAGTGCCACTAATGTCAATGCACAAGGTGGAGGTGTAGATTATGAATCGGGTGCAGGTTTCTCACATGGCGCATATGGCTCTCTTAATGCCTCTATAGATGCCAGAATTATATATGCGGCACTTTCTGTATATTTAGGATATGATATGAACATCACAAAACAGGACGTGACCTGTGCCAATACAGGAAGAGCAAAAGGCATCAATGGCTGGTATGCTGAAGGCCAGGCCTATGCCGGGTTAGAGGGCTCAGTTGGTGTAAGGATTAAGGTATTTGGTGTTGAGCAAAAATTTAATCTATTTTCTCTTGCTGCAGCTATCGCATTATCCGGAGGGGCTCCATCCCCATCTTATTTTCATGGTCAGGCCGCTGTATATTTCTCACTATTGGGTGGGAAACTTGAAGGCAGTAGCTCCTTTAATTTATCAGTGGGAGAGAGATGTTCCCCGGTTTCCAATGATCCTTTGGCAGGTATCGACTTTTTCGAACATATAGATCCAAGTCAGGATGAAAGAGATGTCATTCCATCAGCGAGGGTATTAACCCGTTTTGTGCTACCTATGGGTGAAGATATTGTGATACCCACACCCATTTTTGATACAGATGGAGAAGTCACCAACGTTGTCAACTACAAGTATAGACCTGAAATTAGTTACACCTTGAAAGAGGATTTTGGTAGTAAAAACACTGTTTCCTGCCAACCGATAAGATGGTTAAATGAGGATGTTCATGATGCTATGGTCGTGCGCCCAGTTCAAATGTTGCAGCAAAATAGATATTACACCATAAATATGAAAGTGCAAGCATGGGACCTTCAAACAAATAATTGGCTAAGGGTTGATAATAGGATCTGGTCTCAGGATACGATAGTCCGTTTTAAAACCGGTAGTTGGCCGCCGGACCTCTACGAATTCGTACAATATACTGTGCCTTTACCTTTTGAAAGATTTTATCTTCAAAATGAATTGAATCTTGGTAAAGTATATTTTACCCAGGCTTTACCTCAGGATCATTATTTCCCGGCGACAAGTCTATTTGGAGGACAACCAATGCAATATAAGATACGGTTTACAAAATTGGATGACCAAAGTGTCACAGACGTAAACTTTACAAATAATAGTGGGGGAAGTAACCCACATCTATCCTTCGCTATGCCTACATTGGAAAATGAAGCAATATATGCCATGCAGATCATTAGAAAGAATCCGAATATGCTCACAGCTGTTGCCTTACGAAATACTTTAGATATCCTCAATACTGAAGATGAATTATTGCAGGCTAATTTAACGCTAATACCTCCGGGGGAGCAAATAGAAGGAAATGAATTTCTATTGTATCATACCTATTTTAGAACTTCAAAGTTCAATACGCTCAAGGCGAAGATGCAGGCAGCCAGCCTGCAAGGGACACAATACACACATATTAATTCTTCCTATGGCAATAAGCTAAATGTCAATATGACAATCAATGAAGGTTTTGAGCAACGTGATTTTCAAAACTTTTATCCCGGGATATCTCAAAATGAGGACTTGCTTTTCGAGCCGCGTATTAGAGTACTTGATTTATTTAATAAAACATATCACGATAATAAAGCCGAACCTAAAATTTGGGGCTTTCAGGATTATTATGAAAATACGGTTCAAGGTGGCTTTTTTAACTGGGATTGGCCACAAGACCTGAAGTTGGAATGGAGTCAAAATATGGTTCACAGAATAAAAAAGCAGAATATTGATACCAATCTGAAACCACCTTTGACAGAGGGTGAAATTAGCGCACTCTGGCAGAATTATATGTCCACAGGGAATTTAACCTCCGTGAATTATTATTTTAATACAGGTATGTTTGGCAACATTAATTTTTTAGATGGGTCTGGCCCTTCCAGCAATTTTACTGTAAAATATGATGTACATCATGAAATAGGCAAGGATAAGGAAGTTGTTTATAATTGGGCAATGGACTATCTGGCGCGTTCTTTGCCATTTCAGCCATATAATTATCAAGCCTATTTTCAAATGGTTCAGCCGGCTTTTATTCAAAAGAAGAACCAGTTGAATAATACAAATTTTAAGCTACAGAATAATACAGGAAGTTACAATTTGAAATTTAGTAGAAATATTTCCCATGTTCCGGGTGAAGAGTTGTTTAATATATTTACGATGTATAGTCTTGATTTTAATACACCGGGATTGATCGTTACGGGAGGGAAGTAAGGTGGTCGGGAGATGAGTAATGGGTAATGAGGCGAATAAATGTTGGATTTTGGATGTTGGATGTTAAATGGTACGCTCCGATGATAGCGTTCATTCTAATTTCTAATTTTTGATTTCTAACTTTATCATGGATTTATGATTTTAATTAAATATCTTTATTTATTGATATAATAAGGCAAAGGACTTCCTCTTTTTTTGAGGTTTGCCCGTCCATCAAATTGTATGTGGTGATTGCCTGGGTGTCTTTTAATCAGAAAAAGTATTATTGTTTTAATATTATTCCATGAATTACCATCAAAAAATTATTATTCATTTCATGTATAATATCATCTTGCTTATTTTTATTTTTTCAATTACTTCTTGCCAAAAGGAGACGAATGAAATAGATCCTGATTTATATTCAATTGTATTTTGTAAGGAAATAGTCATTAATACTGCAGATGCTATAAATTTCCGTCTTGTAGGAAAGTGGAAATGGTTTAAACAAATTTGTTTTCCAAATTTGGAGCAGGACCTTAAAAGCAATTTAGGTTTAATAGTAGAATTTATGTCTGATAGCACATTTAAAGTATTGAAAGATGAGATGCCATATATGAACGGTACTTGGAAATTACAAGCAAACACAGATGGACTTCAAATTATTACTCTACCAATTGTCAATGAATTGACCGGAAAATTCAATATGTGTGATAATAAATTTGTTTGTAATGATATCGGTAGAGATATCTGCGCAAATTTCTTTAGAAGGCAATAGATCAATTTCTTTTTAAATAATGAAGTGTTGCCAATAAATTGCCTTGGTTTTAACCAACGGATAAGTATTAAAGAGAAAATCGGACTTTAGTCCCCATAAGGAATTGAACAGCTAAAGCAGTTAAGTCGAACAAGGTTTTTAAAGCGACTGAAGTCGGAAGTGTTGGAACTGAATGTCCGTCGGTTAAAACCGACGGCAAAATACCCTTCTATTTCTTTTTCAATGCTGAAGAATAGCTAAATAAATTGCCGTTGGTTTTAACCAACGGATAATAATTGTGGAGAAAATCGGACTTTAGTCCCCTTAAGGGATTGAACAGCTAAAGCAGTTAAGTCGAACAAGGTTTTTAAAGCGACTGAAGTCGGAAGTGTTGGAACTGAATGTCCGTCAGTTAAAACCGACGGTAAAATACCCATCGATTTCTATTTTAATGCTGAAGAATAGCTAAATAAATTGCCGTTGGTTCTAACCAACGGATAAGTATTAAAGAGAAAATCGGACTTTAGTCCCCTTATGGAATTGAACAGCTAAAGCAGTTAAGTCGAACAAATTTTAAAGCGATTAAAGTCGGAAGTGAGTATTAATGATAGTCCGTCGGTTAAAACCGATGGTAATTTAAAATAGAGCTTTTTTTTACCCATTGGAGATTAACAAATAAATTGCCATTGGTTTTAACCAATGTATTAGGATAGCAGAAAAAATCGGGTTTTAGTCCTGTTTATATTTTTTACTGCATCACATGCCCCTTTATCTTACCCATAAATACAGAATCTTGTCCAACATAATTAATATAAATATCCTTGTCGAAGAAACCGGGAATATGTGCATCAAAAACAACTGAGATACTAGCCGTATCCTTTGGTCCAATATGCATTTTGCTAAGTTTTACCTTCATACAATCACATGTTGTTGACATTGGTAGCATTATAATTGTGTCAGGTTTATTATTAGTGATGACAAGTGTTGTATGAAATGGAACATCTCTTGGGATTTTCCCTAAATCTTTGACAGGGTAATCAAGAAAAACACCTTCCTGATTTTTGTTCGCTCCATTTACGTTTCCTGAAGCTCCATCATTTTTGCAAGATGCAAAAGCAAGAATCATAAGTGCAAGAAGTATAACACTGTTATATAATTTCATATTATTTATTTTTCGCAAATGTAAACATTTGACATTAAGATAGCGAAATTCGAATTAATTAATTTCTTTAGCAAATTCAACAAAGTAGTTGATACTTGTTGGATTACGCATTGTATCAGCATTGACACATTTTTCAACTGGTCTTCCCATCAAGATCTTTTTGATTGGCGTTTCCATTTTTTTTCCACTTAAGGTATAAGGAATATCAGCTACCTGTATTATTTCATCCGGAACATGTCTTGGTGAATAATCACTCCTTAATTGGCTTTTTATGCGTTTTTTGAGTATGTCATCCAGGATAATTCCTTCTTTTAACATTACAAATAAAGGCATAAAGTGATCGCCATCTTTTTTCTCAATATTTACAATCAGACTGTCAACAATCTCTTGAATATGGTCCAGACTTCTGTATATCTCACTTGTTCCAATCCTGATGCCCTGCTTGTTTAAAGTGGCATCTGATCGCCCATAGATCACTACGCCATCATCCTGAGTGATTCTTATCCAGTCACCATGCCTCCATAGACCATCATACATTTCAAAGTAACTTTCGTTGTATCTAACCTTTTCTTCATCATTCCAAAAATATATTGGCATACACGGCATTGGTTCAGTAATCACCATTTCTCCTTCTTCATTTTCTAATTTATTGCCGTCTTCATCCAGACAATATAGTGCGCATCCCAAAGCTCTGCACTGGATTTCCCCTTCATAAACCGGTCTAACTATGCATCCGCCCACAAATGCTGTGCAAACATCTGTTCCGCCGCTCATTGAAGTTAACCATATATCATCTTTGATTTTTTCATATACATAATCAAATCCTTCCGGAGGTAAAGGCGAACCTGTTGATCCTATCGATCTTAAATTGCTAAGGTCATAGTTCGCCTTTGGGTCTATATCTGCTTTTTTATTCGCAAGGATATATGGAGCACTGGTTCCAAAATGATTTACCTTAGTTTCAGCCGCCAATTTCCAAAGGAAGTCAACTTCAGGATAAGCCGGACTGCCATCATAGATCAATATCGCAGCTCCCCGCAGCCATGCACCATGTAGAAAATTCCACATCATCCATCCGGTAGTGGTATACCAGAAAAACAATTCATCTTTTTTTACATCATTATGAAAAGCATGATATTTATTTAATTCCAATAAAACACCTCCATGAGAATGCGTTATTGCCTTTGGCGCACCGGTAGTTCCGGATGAATAAAGTACCCACAAAGGACTTGAAAAATTAACCCTTTTATACGTAAGTCCGGTATTAGATGAATTTAACTGTTCGATACATATTCCCAAATCATTATTCTTGGGAATTCCTGAAGATAAATTAAGTGCATTGGAAACAGACTTTAATTTGGCAATCAATTGCTGATTTTTATCATGCAGATCGAAAACTTTACCACCATAATTATAGCTATCTACATATAAATATACTTTTGGCGAAATCTGCTCAAATCGGTCGATGATACTTTCTATTCCAAAGTCAGGCGAACAACATGACCAAATTAACCCACTCGCTGCTGCAGCTAGAAATGCAGCAGATGTTTCATAGGCATTAGGTAAGACTCCACATACTCTGTCTCCCGGCTGCAAACCCCAATCATCGAATTGTAACTGAATGTTAGCGGCAAGTGTCAGAAGTTCTTTCCAAGTATAAGACTTTTTAAGGCCGGATTCTTCTACAGATATGATAGCTATTTTTGAATCCTCCGCATATCGAGTTAGGTTTTCTGCAAAATTGAGATTTACATTAGGGAACCAATTATAATTGGGCATTTTTTTACCCACCAACACAGAATTTCTATCACCTTCATAGACCAATCCAAACCAATCTATAAGATCATTCCAGAAAATCTCTTTATTATCAATACTCCATTGCCACAGTTCCTTATAATCATTTGCAGAGACAGCATATTTGCTATTGACATAATGACGGTAGCGTTCAAGCTCACTTTCCTGAACGATCTTTTCTGATGGTGACCATAACAATTTTCCTTCAGACATGCGTGACGAATTTGTTTTTAACTAGAGTTGCAGGGTAAATATATTTTTTTGAAATCTTTGATATCATTGGTCTAAAAGTTAGAAATTAGAAATTAGAAGTCAGAATAAATCTTCGAATTTTGCCTACCACAAACATTTGAACTTACAAATTAAGTAAAATATTAATTGATTATCAACATAAGTCAAATTATGTTACTTTAGGTTAAACTATTCCATCTGATTTTCATTTAAGGGTTAAAATCAAGTGGCTGGATTCGGGCAAAGGTAATTTTTGATAGTTATTTAAACAAGTTCTAAATTATGTTTACTTTTAACATACGGTGTTCATACTACCTTTATCAATAAATTTATTGCTAAAATTGCGTTTTAATTGAATTCCCTCTTTAAAATATAACTTAAAATATAATTATTATGGCTTTTGACATAGAAATGGTGCGTAATGTTTATGCCGGTTTCAAGCAAAAAGTAGATACTGCGAAGAACTTTCTTAACAGACCATTGACGCTCTCTGAAAAGATCTTGTATGCCCATGTGCATGAAGATAGTCCAATGCAGGATTTTAAAAGAGGTGAGGATTATGTGTTTTTTGCTCCGGATAGAGTTGCCATGCAAGACGCTACTGCACAAATGGCTTTATTGCAATTTATGCAGGCTGGTCGTCCACAAGTAGCTGTACCGAGCACGGTCCACTGTGATCACTTAATTGTGGCTAAGGTTGGTTCTGAAACTGACCTTACAGCAGCAGAAGCCGATAATGCCGAGGTGTACAACTTCCTCTCTTCTGTTTCTAATAAATATGGTATTGGTTTCTGGCATCCTGGTGCAGGTATCATTCACCAGGTAGTCCTTGAGAATTATGCATTTCCGGGGGGAATGATGATTGGAACGGATTCACACACGGTGAATGCCGGCGGACTTGGTATGGTTGCCATCGGTGTTGGTGGTGCTGATGCATGTGATGTAATGGCCGGTCTTGCCTGGGAATTGAAATTTCCAAAGTTGATCGGTATTAAACTGACCGGTAAATTGTCTGGTTGGGCGAGTGCTAAAGATGTGATCTTAAAAGTTGCCGGTATCCTTACTGTAAAAGGTGGTACAGGTGCTATAGTTGAATATTTTGGTGATGGAGCTGATGCTTTGTCATGTACCGGAAAAGGAACGATTTGTAACATGGGTGCAGAAGTCGGAGCGACGACTTCAACTTTTGGGTATGATGAATCAATGGATAGATACCTTAGATCAACTGGTCGTGCGGAGATAGCTGATATGGCCAATGGCATTGCTGATTACTTAAAGGCTGATAAAGAAGTGTATGACAATCCTGAAAAATACTTTGATCAGGTTATTGAGATTGATCTTAATACTTTGGAACCCCACTTAAACGGTCCATTTACACCTGATAAAGCGACACCTATCTCAAAAATGAAAGAAGTGGCTTTAGAAAATGGCTGGCCAATGAAGATCGAAGTTGGTTTGATCGGTTCTTGCACCAATTCTTCTTATGAAGACATTTCAAGAGCTGCTTCAATAGCCAATCAGGTAATTGAAAAAGGCTTAAAAACTAAATCTGAATTTACAATTACACCGGGTTCTGAGCAAGTCCGGTTTACGATCCAACGTGATGGTTTGATAGATATTTTTGAATCCATGGGTGGAACTGTTTTTGCAAATGCCTGTGGACCTTGTATCGGTATGTGGGCTAGGGTAGGAGCGGAGAAGCAAGAGAAAAATACCATCGTACATTCATTCAATAGAAACTTTGCGAAAAGAGCGGATGGTAATCCGAATACTTTTGCCTTCGTTGGTTCTCCTGAATTGGTAACAGCGCTTGCCATCGCAGGTGACTTAAGTTTCAATCCACTGACGGATACTTTAACCAATGAACTTGGACAAGAAGTTATGTTGGATGAACCGACTGGTTACGAATTGCCTCCAAGAGGTTTTGACGTAGAAGATCCGGGTTACCAAAAACCTGTAGAAGATGGATCAGGAGTAGAAGTAGTTGTGAATCCTGATTCTAATAGATTGCAATTGCTTGAACCATTTAAGGAATGGGAAGGCACTGATCTTATAGGTTTGAAATTGCTAATAAAAGCCAAAGGAAAATGTACTACGGATCATATTTCTATGGCGGGTCCATGGTTGAAATTCAGAGGACACTTGGACAATATTTCAAATAACATGCTCATTGGTGCCATCAACTTTGCGAATGACACTGCAGATAATGTTAAAAATCAATTAACGGGTGAATATGGCCCTGTACCTGCAACACAAAGAGCTTACAAAGCTGCCGGAGTTGGTTCAATTGTAGTAGGCGATGAGAATTATGGTGAAGGAAGTTCAAGAGAGCATGCTGCTATGGAACCAAGGTTCCTTGGTGTTAGAGCAGTTTTGGTGAAATCTTTTGCCAGAATCCACGAGACTAACCTTAAGAAACAAGGAATGTTGGCATTAACTTTCTCAGATCCTGCAGATTATGATAAGATAAGAGAAGACGATACGATAGACATCATTGGCTTGACGCAGTTTGCACCAAATACTCCTTTGATCTTGGTTTTGAACCATATCGACGGATCTCAGGATAGCTTCCCTGTCAATCACACATTTAATCAACAACAGATCGAATGGTTTAAGGCGGGTGCTGCATTGAATATAATCAGGAGGAATGTAGCGAATGCTAATTGAAAAATATTAAATTGAAAATACGATACCTTTGGTGACATTCATCAAAGGTATTTTTTTATACTATAAATTAATTGGATGGTTTAAGGGCTTTTTACACAAAAATTACATCAACCTTCCCACTATCCCTGGCCCCTCATATATAAAACTTGTATATAACTGCACCAAATCCGCTCCCGAAGCCATCATTGCTTCTGCCTGTTCTTTATTTGAAATACCTCCAACTCCAATTAAAGTCATTCCAGCAGGCATATTTGCCCTAAGATACTTCACAACTTCAATTGACTTATTTGCCAATGGCTGACCGGATAAGCCACCGGCACCAATGACTTCGAGAAAATCGCTTGATGCTTTTAGTCCTTGTCTGTCTATCGTTGTATTGGTTGCGATGAGTCCATCCAATTTACAAGCAGTGGCTACTTCAATAATGTCATCATACACCGATCTCTCGTTGTCAGGTGAGATCTTGAGCAGGATAGGTTTGGGTTTTGCTAAACCGGCATTAATTTCCTGGACGGACGAAATGATCTTGATCAAAGGTTCTTTTTCCTGCAGTGCTCTTAATCCCGGAGTATTCGGTGAACTCAAATTAATTGTAAAATAATCAACTTGTTCATGTAGGTGTTTGAAGCAATACACATAGTCCTTCCATGCGTCTTCATTCGGTGTGTCTTTATTTTTACCAATATTACCGCCAAGAATTGGTCGATCTTCAGGTAGCTGTCTTATGTTTTCTGCAAGATTGTGTACTCCTTTATTATTGAAACCCATACGGTTGATCAAAGCATTATCTTCTTTGAGTCTGAAGAGTCGTGGTTTTGGATTGCCTGATTGGGGTCGGGGAGTGACCGTGCCAACTTCTATATGACCAAAACCCAACTGCTGCAATGACTCAATATAATTGCCATCTTTATCGAATCCTGCAGCTAGCCCAACACGGTTTTTGAAGTTTAAGCCGAAATGAGTGCTTTCCTGATCGAAATTTTTTCCGGCAATACTTCTAAGTAAATTTTTTCCGAAAGGTAATTTAAGGCAGAAATTAGCGCCTTTCATGGCGATGCCGTGGGCTTCTTCAGTAGAAAAATTGAATAAAAGTGGTTTTATTATTTGCTTATACATCCGGCAAAAATAACGAATCTCCCTGCTCAAATGCAAGTAACCAGATTTTTCTCTTGATTCCTCCTGCATATCCATGCAATTTTCCGTCACTTCCCATCACTCTGTGACATGGGATCATGATACCAACAGGGTTTGCACCCGTTGCTGTGCCAACTGCCCTCGCATGACTTCCGGGGATTTTTTTGGCAATGTCATTATAGGTGATTGTTTTACCTAAAGGAATTTCATTGATATACTCCCAAACACTTTTTTGAAACTCTGTTCCTTTGAGATCATACTCGATACTATCTGGTAACTTCTGACTTGCAAAAAATGCATCCAGCCACTCTATAGCCGACAAAGTATGATTGTTTGGAAGGAAATCTTTTGGTATTTCCTGACCTTCTTTGACAAAGCTCACAAAAGAAATTCCCCTATCCGAAGCACCGATTAAGATACTTCCGATAGGGGAATGGTATATGTCACTGTAGTCGGACATTTCTAAAGTTTGATGTTTGATTTTTCAAGTTTGATGTTTGATGTTTGTTGTTTGACCTATAAGGTAGATGTTAGATGGTAGATGTTAGATGGTCGTCAGTTGATTATACCAATGTTATCAATTACATTTTACGTTGCACATTTCACATCTAGCCTCTTACTTCTCATATATAACAAATCGTAAAACATTGCTAATGAATTTTTTGTAAATAATAAAAAGTATGAACATCAAAGACTCCCCCTTGGCCCCCTCTTGCAGAAGGGGATATTGTGCTAATCGACATTTTACATTTCACATTCTACATTTCACATCTAGCTTCTGACTACTGACTACTGACTACTGACTACTTCACACCGCACTCGGTTCCGCCGGAGGAGTCCCAATCGCAGGAACACCTTCCGTATATATTTCAGGATGGAGCAACGGAGCTTCTATCTGGTATGGACGTTCACCCAACAATTCCTCCACATCTGATTTATGAAGTACTTCTTTAGAAAGTAATTGATGTGCCAACAATTCAAGGTCACTTTTGTGCTCTCTCAAGAGAACAAGGCAACGCTGATATTGACTATCCAGCAATTTTCTTACTTCTTCATCGATCATTGATGCAGTATGCTCTGAGAATGGTTTTTGGAAAGAGTCACTGCCCATCTGATAGAAGGAAACATTTCCTACGATATTATTCATTCCATAGACAGTCACCATGCTGTATGCGAGTTTAGTCACTTGGTCAAGATCGCTTTGTGCTCCGGTTGAGATTTTACCGAAGATGATTTCTTCAGCTGCTCTACCTCCAAAAGTCATACAGATTCTGTCAAGTAATTGCTCTGTTCTGGTTATGTACTCTTCTTTTGGAAGATATTGCGCATAGCCAAGGGTACCAATTCCTCTTGGAACGATCGTCACTTTCACAAGTGGTGATGCATGTTCCAGGAACCAACCACAAACAGCGTGTCCAGCCTCATGATAAGAAATGATTTCTTTTTCTTTTGGAGAGATCAATGAATTTTTCTTTTCAAGTCCTCCGATTACTCTGTCCAGTGCAAAATTGAAATCTGACATATCGACAGAGGTCTTATTTCTTCTAGCAGCGATTAATGCAGCTTCATTACATACATTAGCTATATCCGCTCCAGCAAAACCCGGCGTCATCTCAGCCAATGCCATACTTTTGACATCAGGATTTAACTTGATACTTCTCAGGTGCACATTGAATATCTGCACTCTTCCATTTAAGTCTGGTCTGTCGATACCGATCTGTCTGTCAAAACGACCCGGTCTCATCAAAGCATTGTCTAGGACATCCGCTCTGTTGGTTGCAGCCATCAGGATTACACCTTTGTCTGTACTGAAACCGTCCATTTCCACCAATAATTGGTTCAATGTGTTTTCTCTTTCGTCATTACCACCTTGGAAATTGCTCTTTCCTCTTGATCTTCCGATAGCGTCAATCTCATCTATGAAGACAATACAAGGTGCTTTTTCTCTTGCTTGTTTGAATACGTCTCTAACTCTTGAAGCACCCACACCAACGAACATTTCAACGAAATCACTACCTGACATAGAGAAAAAAGGCACATTTGCTTCACCGGCTACGGCCTTAGCTAGTAATGTTTTACCCGTTCCCGGAGGACCCACCAGTAAGACTCCTTTCGGTATTTTACCACCAAGTGAAGTATATTTCTTAGGGTTCTTAAGGAAATCTACGATCTCCATGATTTCTTCTTTGGCTTCATCGAGTCCTGCCACATCAGCAAATGTCAAATCTACTTTTGCATCTTTCTCAAACAACTGTGCTTTTGATTTACCAATATTGAATATCTGTGCACCCGGACCGCCACCGCCACCACTTACTCTACGCATGATGATAAAGTAAAGTGCCACAAAAATCAATGGCATCAATAAATAACCAAGGATAGTACCTATTACATTAGTCTTTTTCTCGTAGGTTAAGACGACGCGGTTCTCAGGAGAGAGGGTGTCATTTATCTTATCAAACTTATTTTCAAAGTTTTCCAATGATCCGATCTCCATCGTGAAGTTCGGTTGATTATCGGAAAAAGTGTTTTTGGAGGCATCTTTATATTTGGCAAGACTTTCTTTTTTAAGATAGATTTCAGCCACATCACTATTGATGACAACCATTTTGCTGACATCACCAGCTTCTACGTAAGTTTTCAACTCATCATAGCTGATTTTTGAATTAGTCCCAGATGGAAACAGCAAAAGCTGACCCAAGATCAACATCATGATTACCGCTCCATATATCCAGTACGAATTAATTTTAACAGGCTTTTTTTGCTTGTTTTTATCGTCCGGAGTTAGATTATTATTATTCTCTTCCATTTAATTTTTTGTAGTTAATTTCTTTATAACTTTAAATACTGTCATAAGTTGTAGTAACTCCATCAGACCATAGTCCTTCCAAGTCATAAAATACCCTTGTTTCAGGATAGAATATATGCACTAAGGTTGAGAAATAGTCCAACAGTATCCATTTCGCTCCCGGTCCACCTTCCATATGACTGGCCTTTAGATTTAACTCTTCTTTAACCCTTCTGTTGATGTTATTGGCGATAGCATTGATCTTCACTGTAGATTCTGCTTCACAAATAATAAAGAAATCTGCAGGTGCATCTTTTATATTTCTAAGATCTAGTTTGACTATTTGATCGCCTTTTATATCTTGCATTGCATCTACAATCAGATCAGCTAGTTCTGTCTCCTGTGTATTTATCGCTTGTTGCTTGGTTTGTTCCAAATTTATTTTTTCTTTTGTGTATAAACGTTATAATTGTGCAAAATAACAAAAAGAATTTTGACTTTAATACCTAACACTCTTTTCGTCGGAAAAGTTTGTGTCAAGCTTGATTCAGTGGCTTCAACACAAACATATTTAAAAAACCTATATGCAAAAAGCAAGCCGATAGAAGGAACTGCTATTTTGTCATACAATCAAACGGCAGGATATGGGCAGAGAAATAATAGTTGGGAAACACAAAATGGCCTGAATATAGCGCTGAGTCTTGTTTTACTTCCCGCATTTCTCAATCCTGACAAACAATATTACCTGTCAATGGCTGTCGCTCTAGCTGTTAAAAAGGCAGTTGAGGAATTAAGTCAACAAAAGGTTAAGCTGAAGTGGCCGAATGACATCATGGTGGGTGATCGAAAAATTTCCGGAATTTTGATTGAGTCCAATTTGTTTAATTCAAGGGTAGAGAAAAGTTATGTAGGCATCGGACTGAATGTGAACCAGATTGATTTTGGATCACTAAAAAGTACTGCAACTTCCCTTTCAAATATTTCAGGAAAGGAATATGATTTGGATCATGTATGTATCTTGATTATGGAATGGGTCGAGCGATATTACCTGCAGATAAAAGCCGGACGACTAAAAGAACTTTTTGAAGAATATGATGAAGCACTTTACAAAAAAAATGAATACATAACGCTGTTACATTCAGATGATATGACTTCAAAAGTCTTATTAAAAGGTGTGGAGGAGAATGGAAAAATACTGGTAATGCATGAAAACGGAGACTTAAGGGCTTATCTTCATGGTGAAGTTCAAATAATGAAAGCTCAGCTCTGATATAAGGGAAAATTCCATTGATCGCAAAACTTAATGTGCTAAAAATCGTGTATAACAAATTGCACAAATAATGTCCAACAGGGTATTATGGCATATTGACACTAACGTTTTTTCACAATTGAAACTACTTAATTTCATTTTTACTTGAAACACATGAATCACATAGGGGCAAGAGGCTGAACCATTCGTTGAATCTAATTTTGTGATTGTAAAAATTATCTGATCTGCCACGATCCATCTTTCCGGAACGCCCATGTGTCTATATGTTTCATTAAAATATTTGAAACATTTAGGCACATAGGGTTTCCGTCAAAGATTAAAGATGGTTGCTATTTTTCAGGTTTAGAAATAATTTTATGGGATACCTTAAAAACTGAAACTATGTGTTCTATTTGTATATGTGTTTAAATTTTAAATCATCGAAATGCCCTTGTCTGAATATCAAATTGTAAAAAAATTATTTGTATGTTCAATTTGTTATACAAACCTATATAGTTTAAGCGCCAAGGTGCTATTTAAGTATCCTTAAATTCACCGGCAAATAATTATTTATCCTATTCTCCAGGATCTTTACCAGTCCAATATTATTTCCATGATAGGTCGCATAATGCCAACCTTTCTGTTCATAATTTTCGATAGTAAATGTATCTTTTTTCAAATATTTAATTGCTTGATCCTTATTTAATTCAAGTTTTGGATACAGCCTTTTAAACTCATCCAACATGGATATCCCATGAGCCGGAATGAAATCCCTTCCCTTTATGGCACCAAGTTCAAAAAGTGGTCTGATATTCATAAATTGCTGTTGGCTTTGTAACGCATGTGGCGCATAAAACATGTTGCTTTCTTTGTCAATTTGAATTTCATCTTGGTAGCCTGTTAAAAATTCAGGCAGCAGACTTGCTTCTTCTTTAGAAAGAGCATGAAATGCTGATTTTGGTTTGAAGTAATTACTGTTTGTATTTTCAGAAAGCTTATCTGTCCGTTTCAATAATGCTATAAAGAATCCTTCACCTCTTACTTTGTGCGGATAACATTGGTACCCAATTGCCTCACCTTCGATAATTTCAGTTAGTCCCCAAGATTTCTCATGATTGATTTTTTCTATTTCAAAATATCCGGACTTAATTAAGTCAGCCAGTTGTTTAATATTTTCACCGGAATTATAAGTGCAAGTACTATATATAAGGTATCCACCCATTTTAACAAGAGTTGCCGCATGACTCAAGATATCTGTTTGCCGAATTTCACATTTCCGAAGATTTTCAGCATTCCAATGATCCACTGCGTCATGGTCTTTTCTGAACAATCCTTCTCCTGAACATGGTGCATCTATGAGCAAAAGGTCTGCTTGAATACCTGTGTTTGCAATGGTGTCCACAGGATAATTGATCACGGCTGCATTCGAATGGCCCCATTTAATGACATTTTGTCTAAGTGCACCCAACCGAACTGAAGTTACCTCATTGGCTAGTACGAAAACATCCTTATTTAATTTGGACAAAGCATGTGTGGTCTTGCCTCCAGGAGCAGCGCATAGATCTATGACCAATTCCAAATTTTGCTTATCTTGAATTTGGTCTATTAGTTGACCTGTAATCATACTGGAAGCTTCCTGCACATAATATGCCCCGGCATGAAAGGAAGGGTCATAAGTAAATGAAGGTCTTTCAGTCAAATAGAAGGAGTCAGATTCCCATGGTATAACCGTGTCTATTGGAAGTTCATTCGTAGAAATACGCAGTGGATTGCGACGAATGGAAATAGGCGGATCAGTCATCAATTTATCAAGAAATTTTTGAGCTTCTCCGCCCAATTCATTTTTTATCCTCTCAATAAATGGTTCAGGAAGTTTTAACCCCATTTTGATAAAGGTCCTTTTGAGGTAAAAAATCTGTTAGCCTTTTCTAGAACTTTAGGCTCGTCCTCAAGCACAGGCGCATGGTGCGGTTTTATTCGGGCGTCAATAATAAGCGGGGCATCTATACTCCAGTGTTTATGGTCCATTCTTTCGTTTAAGCCATAACAATTGGCTGCAGGATTGGATCTGGTAAAGGTTATCCAAACGAAATTATTGTCTGTTGCTATAGTGAAATCCACATCATCGCATATGACTATCAGCGCAACACCTTGCCAATCAAATCTTTCAATGTAGGATGCAAGCACACCTGCCTGAGCATGACCAACTTTTCTATTTTCATACTTTGGTCCTTTGACACACAGAATTCCAGATGTAAAAAACTTCGGATCCTGAAATCCCGGAGGCAATAAAAGATCGTGTGGCAATGTTGAATTTAATTGTCTCAAAGGCGGTCCATATGCTGCAACAATCAATTTACTACCATGATTCAATCCATCTCCTGAGTAATCCAGTGTATCAATCGTCGTTTTGGTTATGAAGTGCAAGTCGCGATTGAAGTCAATCCTTTCGAAAGTATACTTCAAAAATCCTTTGACATCATAAACATCGGGAACGATATCAGCATCTTGGGCCGTGATGAATAAGTATTTCGCCAAAGAAGTCTGTCCACTGCCCAATAGTCTATTGGCTATTGTTAAAATTTCTTCAGGTCTTTGATCTCGGAAAGGCATATACCTTTCTGAACCGATAGCAAATAGTAATGGATGAACTCCTGCAGCATCCACTGCATGTACTTTCTTTAAACCGGGAAATTCTGATTGAACAGTGCTGCCAAACAATCTGTGGATCAAATACCCAAATCCACTGTCTTCAGCAGGCGGACGACCAACTACAGTAAAATGCCAGATAGCATTGGTTTTATGATAGACTTTATCCACATGCATCAATGGAAAAGGGTGGGAGAGGCTGTAATAACCCAGATGATCTCCGAATGGGCCTTCTTCTTTCAATTTTTCAGGATCGATGATACCTGTGATGCAAAAATCTGCTTCCGCACTAAGATAATACCCATCTTGTTCGATATATCTATAACGTCTGTCATTCAAAAGTCCTGAAAAGATTGTTTCACTAAAACCTTCCGGAAGGGGCAGCACAGCTGCAATGGTATGCGAGGGTGGACCACCGACATTAATACTAACTTTAAATGGTTTTTTTAGGTTGTTATATTGCTGATGATGCACACCGATACCGCGATGGATCTGATAATGAAGACCAATTTCTTTGTTTAATTCATAGTCATTGCCGCTCATTTGGATGCGGTACATTCCAATGTTGGTATTTTTTATTCCGGGTTTTTCAGGATCAACAGATAAGACTTGAGGCAGCGTAACAAAGGCACCTCCGTCCTTTGGCCAGGACTTTATCTGTGGCAATTGATGGATTTGGGTAATGTTTCTTGTTAAATCTGATGAACTAACTTTTTTTGGAAGTGATTTAATTGCTTTGGGAAGCAAGGAAAGTAGTTTGAATGGTTTTTTTAAATATGCAGCGGGGTCCAGTCTTAGTTGAGCAAGTGTTTCGATGGTTTCGATCTCTTGTCTGAATATGTATTCAGTACGTTCATTTGTCCCATATAAATTAGACGCGGCACGAAATGGGCTACCTTTGACATTTTCAAACAGGAGTGCCGGTCCACCGGCTTCTTGGACTCTTCGATGGATATAAGCCATTTCAAGATTCGGGTCTACCTCTTCCTTAATACGGATCAGTTGATCAGTCTTTTCCAGTTCGTTAATGCAATCTTCGAGAGAAATGTAACCCATGTAGAATATTTTTTACGAAGATAAGACATTGAATGATAAGTGATAAATGATTAATGATAAATAAGAGTGAGCGAATCTCTTTGTTCTGGATTGTAGGCAATTATTTTTATGATGAAAAATGAATGAAGAAAAATGAAAAATGAGATCTGGCAGTGCGATTTGAATTAAAGAGCAGGCAATTATTTGATTAATAAATTAATTCAAGGTTAGGAGTTGCTTTTATAATGAGAAGCAATGATTTCATTTACTGTACTCAACAATCGAAGTTTCATTCTAATTTCTAAATTCTAAATTCTAATTTCAATCATCTAAATTTAACCTGAGTGATATCAATAGTTCAATTAAAATTAATTTCCAATATATTATCAGAACATAATCCAATATTTTTACCTTGCACATAATTAGAATGTGATATGAAAGCAAAAGTAAATGGTATTAATGAGTTTGATTTGTCAGAAGTGGTTGATATAAATGTTTCATTAAGTATTAATGATGATAAAATTATATTTAGGAAGGATGGAATAAATTATCATGCCAGATTAATCTCTCAAGATGTTCAGTCGAAAAAGTATACAATTGAAATTGAAAAAAAACTATTTGAAGTAAAGTTGGAAGATGATCTGGATCAATTAATAGCCTCTATGGGTATGAAAGGACAAAGAATTCAAAATGTTTCGGAGATAAAATCACCAATGCCCGGGCTAGTCCTCAAATTACTCAAACAATCCGGTGAGGAAGTTACAGCGGGAGAAACTATCCTGGTGCTAGAAGCAATGAAGATGGAAAACGCTATTAAGTCGCCGATTGAAGGTGTCATTCAGTCTATTGAAGTGAAGGAAGGTCAGTCGCTTGATAAGGGGATGGTGTTGATCAGATTCTAGATAATAGACTATAGACACTAGATTCGATTATGTGCAAAGGTGCCATGGAATTCAATAATAATTTTTTTTGATTTATAGCCCAATCGTATATGGTTCTGCGATATTAGACACCCCGGCTATCGCCACCCCTCTGCCAGAGGGGAAGTTGCGACTTTATTTCTTCTTTTTTATGATTATTTGTAATGATTTCTTACGTCTGATTTCTAACTTATAGAGTTTGTAGTATTCAAATAAATAATCGACATTACAATTATGGATACTTATATAATCAGCTTTGCAATGCCTGCTCTTATTATTCATTATTCATTCTTCATTTTTCATTACCTAATGCGCTTCTAACCAATTCTCCCCAACTCCCGTACTCACCTCGATAGGTACAGCAAGTCCCGGTATTGCATTCTGCATATTACGGATGACGATTTCTTTTACTTGCTCCAATTCAGTTCTTAAGACGTCGAAAACTAATTCATCGTGAACCTGCATGATCATCTTGGATTGAACTCCTTTGCTTATAAACTCTTCATGGATCTTGATCATGGCAAGTTTGATCATATCTGCTGCAGTTCCTTGGATTGGGCTATTCACAGCGATGCGTTCGGCACCGCTTCTTGCAAGTGAATTCCTGGAATTAATGTCCCTAAGATATCTTCTCCTTCCCATCAAAGTCGTCACATAGCCAAATTCGTGAGCTTCATTTACCATTCTGTCCATATAAGATTTTAATCCGTTGAACTGAGTAAAGTATGATTCAATGATTTCCTTTGCTTCTGTCCGCTTAATACCCAGTTGTCTTGAGAGATTCAATGAACCTGCACCATATATAATGGAGAAATTGACAGTTTTCGCATTTCTTCGTTGTTCAGGGGTCACTTCCTCCAATGGCACTCCATAAACTTTAGCTGCAGTGGCTGAGTGAATGTCCAGTCCTTGTTGGAATGCTTCTACCATAGCTACATCCTTACTTAATTCAGCTATCAACCTCAATTCAATTTGAGAATAATCCGCTGAAAGAATAACATGGTCGGCATCCTTGGCTATGAATGCTTTTCGAATTTCACGACCTTCAACCGTTTTGATAGGAATATTTTGAAGATTCGGATTATTAGAACTCAGTCGCCCAGTAGCAGCCAAAGCTTGATTAAAACTACTGTGAACCCTTTTCGTCACAGGATTGATCATTTTAGGTAAGGAGTCAACATAGGTTGACCTAAGTTTACTCAAACTTCTATGGGAAAGAATCTCAGCCACAAACTTATACTCCAGGGCAAGTTCTGAAAGCTTTACTTCATCTGTAGAGAATTTGCCTTGCTTTGTTTTTGCCCATCTATAAGGTATTTTCATTGTTCCAAATAGTAATTCTCCAACTTGGGTTGGGCTATTGATATTGAATTCCTGACCTGCTTCTTTGTAAATGTTTTGTTCATATTCGGTGATTCTATCACTTAATACGATGCTGTATTTTGCCAAATAATCAGGATCAATATTCACACCTGCCATTTCAAGATCGGCAAGGACGTATATTAGTTTACTTTCGATATCTTCATACAATTTTTCTGAATTGATCTCTTTCAAACCAGGTAATAGGAAATTGTATAATTGAAGCGTAATGTCAGCATCTTCCGCAGCATATTCTTTTATCTGCTCCAATGGCACTTCCCGCATGGAGATCTGACTGTTTTTCTTCTCCCCGATCAGTGCTTCTATGGCAACGGGCTTATATTTTAGATAGGATTCTGACATGTAATCCATTCCATGTCTAAGATCAGGTTCCACAAGATAATGAAGTAACATCGTATCAATGAGCTTTCCTGCAAGTCTTACATTATATTTTATCAACACGCTGACGTCATATTTGAGATTTTGACCGATCTTGTCGATTTCCGGATCTTCAAAAACTAATCTGAGTCTGTCGACGATTTTTTGAGCTTCAACTTGGACTTCAGGAACCGGAATATAATATGCTTTATGTGGTTCTGTACTTAGAGAAATACCTACAAGTTCTGCGACAATTGGATCCAATGAAGTGGTTTCAGTGTCGAAACACATGAACTTTTTATCCTGAATATCTCCAAACATTTTAGCCCACTCGATCTCTGAATCTACTACAATATATTCGTGATCTACATTGCTGATGTTAAATTCAGCATTGGAAATTGCTATATCAAAAGTACTTGTCTTAACATCGCTTTCAGTCGTTTCGAATAATGATCCCTGCTCACTTCCTACTCCTTTGGTCACTTTGTTTGGCTTAGATTTCTCGGGAAGGTCCAATACACTTCTACCTAAGATAGTTGTAGCCAAAGTTCTGAATTCCAATTCTTTAAATACTTCCATTAAAGCTTCTTTATCGAACTCTTCCATGATGTAATGAGTTGATTCGAATTCAACTGGAACATCCAGGTGAATTGTGGCTAGTGTTTTAGAAAGCCTTGCTAGATCAGCTTTTTCAGCTACTGTTTCAGCGAGTTTCCCTTTAAGGTTTTGTGCATTAGCAATAATATTTTCGACATTATCATATTCTGCTAATAGCTTGACAGCAGTTTTCGGGCCTACACCGGGAAGGCCGGGTATATTATCTACTGCATCACCCATCAATCCAAGAAGATCAATAACCTGGTCAATACGCTTGATCTCCCACTTTTTTAGGACATCATCTACACCAAGGATTTCGATGTCATTACCAAATCTGGCAGGTTTATATTGAAAAATATTTTCAGAAACGATCTGAGCATAATCTTTGTCCGGTGTCACCATAAAAACTTGAAAACCTTCCTTCTCTGCCTTTTTAGCTAAAGTACCGATGACGTCATCTGCTTCAAAATTTGGAATAATCTCTACTGGGATCCTCATACCTTTCATAATCTGAATAATGTATGGAATGGCAAAGGAAATGTCTTCCGGTTGGGCATCTCTTTGTGCTTTATATTCTGCATAAAGCTCAGTTCTGAATGTACCTCCTTTTGGATCGAATATAACACCTAAATGTGTTGGTCTTTGATTGGTGATCAATTCCCAAACGGATCTGACGAAACCGTTAATAGCAGAAACGTTTTGGCCTTTGGAATTCATCAAAGGTCTATTGATAAATGCATAGTGAGCGCGATAAACCATGGCATGGCCATCTATGAAAAATATTCTCTTTTCGGCAGACATATTTGAAAATTTAGATTGTAAAAGTAATTTATTCTGCAGGAATTTGGATACAGACTTGAATTATAAAAGAATATATGATGTCTAACCGGTTTCGTTTAAAATGTAATATGAAATTTAAGTTCGCAAAAGTTATACTTTCAATTGGCTAAATGGCACCTGCTCTGCTTAAAAAAATAAGAGAATTATGAAATAACCAAATATTTATAAAACTTAAAGTCTTTTGCCATTACCGCAAATAAGAATCGAAGATAATTACACTAATGATGCTTCGCATCCAACACGAATTTATTCGTGCAAATTCGTGTAATTCGTGGCAAAAAAAATATATTGCGATGGACTAGTAGGAATATTCATTTAGCCATCAAATATTATCAACTAATTCGAATCCTAAAGAATTGGGATCATCAAATTTATATTATACAAAGCCAAAATATGCTTATATCTTTTATCGTTTATAAGATTTTCAAACAAATTTGTAGGTTTTGATTTTAAAAATTCTATTCAAAAAGAGCCACTTTTAAACGACTTTTATTAAATTTTACAAAAAAGTACGTTTGCTTTTTAACAAATTATAAATTTTTGTATCTTTGCCGTGCAAAATTAAATTTACACAATCTTTGCTTAATTAAAACTACCAAGTGGAAAAGACCCTTGACGAAAAATATATATTACAGAACAACACACCAGTTAGCTTGGTGTCCCTTTCTGTGATTGCTTCCTCTAGCTTTTTACCAAATGCGAATTGTGCATCTTTCATTTTGCTGCACTTACGTCACCACCTCACTCAAAGTTTCAACCTTTCTAAATAGTATCCTAAATGACATTAATTAAATTGTTATCTTATATTGGTATAATTGCTTTACTAATTACAGTAGCGACAATATATTTTAAGAGATCAAATAATTATTTTATCAGTTTTCTGCAACACTTTTGTGGAACGCTTTTCATTGTTTCAGGATTCGTTAAGGCGGTTGACCCTCTTGGAACATCTTTTAAAATGGAGCAATATTTCACTTCATTTTACTACACCTTCGAAAATACTGCATTTTCGTTTATTGCACCTATATTTCCATTTTTTAATAATTATGTAAATGTATTTTCCATATCTACTATTGTTTTAGAAATGGTATTAGGGGTTATGTTGGTACTAGGTATTAAGCCTAAGTTTACAGCTTGGGCTTTCTTCTTGCTGATGTTGTTCTTTACTATCCTTACAGGATTTACATATCTGACGGGATATGTACCGATGGAAGCTAATTTCTTTGAATTCGGCAAATGGGGCGAATTTGCCACATCTAATATGCGAGTTTCTGATTGTGGTTGTTTTGGAGACTTTCTGGTTATGGCACCTAAAACATCATTCCTTAAAGATGTATTTTTATTGATTCCGGGGTTGATATTTATAATTTACACTCGTTTATTTCATAAATTATTCAATGCGGGTGCCAGACTTGGTCTTTTTATAATAAGTATTATTGGATTTTTATTTTATTGCCTCAATTTTATGTATTGGAATGAGCCATCTGTTGATTTCAGACCATTTAAAGAAGGAGTGAACATCAGAGAACAAAAGGTAAAAGAACAGGATGCTGAATCAAAAAGACCTGTCAGTCAAGTAATCACTCCAAAAGATGGAGGACCTGTAGTTACCCTATCTATGGATGAATATATGAAGCGTTTTGCAGAGTTTCCAAAAGATAAATTTGATATTCTGCAGGTTACAGGTGAATCCACAATTGCTCATTCTAAGATCAGCGATTTCAGAATTACCACTGCTACAGAAGCTGGAGATGATTTCACTGATCAAATATTGCAAGACACGGGTTACAGTCTCATGATCATTAATTATAAAGTAACTTTGGATACTGAAATGAAAATGGTTGAAGTCATTGATACTATATATGCTGCTGAAGATTCTATCAAGACAATGTATGATAGCACCAGAACTATAGCAAGTATCAAGAAAACTAATGAAGAGGTTGAAAACACAATATTCAAACAAGATTGGTTGGACGCTTATAAAGGGAAGATTTTGCCATTGATAATTAAAGCTCAGAGTAAAAAAATGGCAGTAAATGTAGTTTTCGGAGGATTAAGTGTTGGACAAATGAATGATGCTAAAGCAGCTTTAAATATTGATTTCCCTGTATATCAAGGAGATGAGACAATATTAAAGACTGTTATACGATCAAATCCTGGTATTCTACTTTGGAAAGATGGTGCGATCATTAAAAAATGGCACATCAACAAAGCACCCGATTGGGCCGAGATTGAAACTTATATGAAGTAGAAATCAAAAATTTATATTTAATATTATTCAATTTCGTAATATTACAGTTCAAAAAATAAGATGCTAAGTAGAAGAAATATCAGAGTAAAAGTGATGCAAGCGTTGTATTCTTTTTATACGACTGAGGGATTGTCTAAGGAAGAAGTATTGTCTTACTATGATGATACTATTAAAAGCTCTTATAATCTTTTATACTATCAGTTATATCTAATGGTGAAGATAGCTGAACACTCTAAAGACGATGTTATTAAAAGGCAAGCTAAATTACTTCCTTCAGAATTTGATAAAGCTTTTACAGCTAAATTCTATGAAAATCCATTAACACAAACAATTGCAGCTAATAAAGAACTTCAAAAGATTGCACTAAAATATCAATTTGAAGAGAAGACTCCGGAAGACTTTACCCGAAAATTATATAAAACTTTAAGTCTAACTCCTGAATATGCTGCTTATGTTTCAGGAGAAGGATCAGGCGAGGAAGATCAGCAGATCATGTTGTTCTTGTTCAAAGAGCTCTGTAAGCAAGAATTTTATAATGATACTATAGAAGATATCTTCTTTAATTGGCTGGATGATCAATCCATAATTATAGGAACTGTAAAAAAAATTATAAAGGATTTCAAGACATCCAAGGAAATCTCAGAAGAATATGGACCATCAGATGAAGCAATAAATGAATTTGGTAGAGAAATGCTCAAGTATGTCCTTGTCAACAATGAAAGTCTTGAGAAAACATTGGGCCCACTTATTGATAATTGGGACATAGAGCGCGTGGCTTTTATTGACATGATATTAATTAAAATGTCAGTGGCAGAAATGCTAATATTTCCAACAATTCCTACCAAGGTTTCCATCAATGAATATGTAGAATTAACGAAGGCCTACAGTACTGATAAAAGTAAAGATTTCGTTAATGGTATTTTAGATAAAGCATTACACACTCTTTCAGAAAGTAAAAAGATCAGTAAATCAGGAAGAGGTTTACTGGATTAAGTAATTTTTTAATTAAAATCATGTTTACCTTCCACTGACTAATAGCGGTTATATTTCTATTTACTTGATTTCTATTTAAGAAAATTGAAAAATAGCTGTTAAAGTTAGTGGTTTGATACAAAAAATTAAATACATACAGATGAAAAAGTTCCATTTTTTATTAATGTTTAGTCTCTTCTTTGGCACAATAGTCATGGCACAGAATGCAGACTTTAAAAATTCAGTTGGGCTATCAGCAAGAGTTCAAAATGGCAATCTTTTAAACGATCAGGATTTTGAATTTGCCAGTTCAATTTTGAACATTGATGCTTCATTTACCCGAAATATAAATTCTTGGCTCAATGTGTCGGTGCCTGTTGGAGCAAATTTATTTGTAAGTGATGCTATAGATAATAAATTTGCCGGTATTCATGGAGATATCCTTGCTCAGATCGGTTTGTTTGATAGATCCAGGATAGCAGCTCCTTATTTATATCTTGGACCATCTTTTATCCTAAGCAAAGATTTTGTTGAAGATAAATTGAGTGTGTTTGACATTGCGGCAAGAGCTGGTATTGGTGCAAATTTTAAAATTGCAGATCAATTTCTGATTGGTTTAAATATAGGATACAATAATACATTTGATGAGAATCAGAAAGGATCATTAGACGCAGGTATTGGCTTTTACGTCCTCTTCGGTGGAAGTGGTGGTGGAAATAAAGCTATCAATCTTAAACAACTAAGTAAGAAGGATACAGATGGGGACGGAATTGTCGATATTAAAGATGAATGTCCTACCTCTCCAGGTGTTGCTGCTTTCAATGGTTGCCCAGACACTGATGGTGATGGTATAGTTGACTATCTTGACAAATGTCCAACTGAAGCCGGTACAAAGAATACTGGCGGATGTCCTGACAAAGATGGTGACAATGTCGCTGATAAAGATGATAAATGTCCTGATGTAGCCGGAGATATTACCTATGGGGGATGTCCATTTATTGATTCTGATGGAGATAAAGTTCCGGATAATGAGGATGATTGCCCACAAGTTAAAGGGCTAGCAAGATACAGAGGATGCCCGGATACCGATGGTGACGGTGTTCCTGACAATATTGATAAATGTAAAGATAAAGTAGGGACAGTAGAAACTATGGGATGCCCGGATACAGATGGCGATGGCATTCCTGATAGCGAAGATAAATGTCCTACAAAAGCCGGGACAGCTGAGCTAAATGGTTGCCCTTCTGCAAACCAAGCAGATATAGACATTTTGACCAATGCCTCAAGAAGTATAAAATGGACAGATGGTGCATTTGTACTTAATTCTACTAGTCAATCAGCCATAGATAAGGTTATTGCCTTATTGAAAAAAAATAAAAAATATTCTCTAGTTATAACTGGCTTTAGCGATGATAAAACGCTAGTAGATGAAGTTGGTAATCTTAGTAAATCAAGAGCAGACGAAGTGAAATCTTACATGGTAAGCAAAGGGATCACAGAAGATAGAATTACAGCAAAGGCGGGCAATCTGCCAAAAATTTCCACCAGAAAAGTTATGTTTGAATTAAAGTAATATTCATTCGTTAATAAATATTAAGTACACTATAAATAGTTGTTTCAGATGTCTCATGACAAAGTAATTATATTAGATTGCGGTTCTCAATATACTCAGCTGATAGCCAGAAGGGTAAGAGAATTAAACATTTTTTGTGAGATATATCCTTTCAATAAGATTCCAACTCTGGGTGAAGATGTTAAAGCTGTCATCATATCAGGCAGCCCTTTCAGTGTCAGAGATGAAAATGCTCCAACTATTGAATATGGACCTTTCATTGGAAAAATACCCTTATTGGGTGTTTGTTATGGCGCTCAATATCTTGCTTCTCGCGAAGGTGGAAGGGTAGAGCGCTCTGAACAAAGAGAATATGGTAAAGCGATATTAAAAATAGAGGATCTTGAGGATCCTCTATTTTATAATATTTCTCAAAATAGTCAAGTTTGGATGTCTCATGGGGATTCTGTACTTGCAATTCCTGAGGGATTTAAGAACATTGCAACTACTGAAGAGAATGAATATGCACTTTTTAAGAAAGAACAAATAGCTGATGAAGCTCCTGTATATGCATTCCAATTTCACCCAGAAGTAACACATACAGCGAATGGATTGCAGTTATTGTCCAATTTTCTGCTGAAAATAGCAGGTGTAAAAGCTGATTGGACACCTAACGCCTTTATAGAAGAATCCATCGAAAATCTTAAAACTCAGATTGGATCAGAAAAAGTACTCATGGCGCTATCAGGTGGTGTAGATAGCACTGTAGGTGCGACACTACTACATAGAGCTATTGGTGAAAACCTTATCTGTTTCTTTATTGATAATGGTCTTTTGCGCAAGAATGAATACAATGAAGTGCTGGAGGATTACAAAGAACTAGGATTGAATGTAGTAGGGATAGATGCCCGTGACCATTTTTACGATGCATTAGCAGGAAAAGAAGACCCTGAAGATAAACGTAAAGCAATTGGTAAGGGGTTTATAGATGTATTTGAGGAAGAAGCTCACAAACTTGGGGATATCTCTTGGTTAGGTCAAGGGACAATCTATCCTGATGTTATTGAATCAGTTTCTGTTCATGGACCTAGCGTCACCATTAAGTCTCATCATAATGTTGGTGGACTTCCGGAGCATCTAAAACTTAAAATTGTTGAGCCACTGCGTATGTTGTTCAAAGATGAAGTTCGCAGAGTCGGTCTTGCACTAGGATTATCTCCCATATTTATTCAGAGGCAACCTTTTCCCGGTCCTGGTCTGGGAATCAGGATCCTTGGAGAAATCACACCGCAAAAAGTGGCTATGCTTCAGGATGCTGATGATATTTTTATAAAATTGCTTAAAAAGGAAAATTTATACAATGAGGTTTGGCAGGCTGGAGTAATACTTTTACCTGTGAGATCAGTTGGTGTGATGGGTGATGAACGTACCTATGAAAATGTAGTTGCTCTAAGGGCAGTGTCAAGTACAGATGGTATGACTGCTGAATGGAGTAGATTACCCTATGAATTCCTGGCCACAGTTTCGTCCGATATTATCAATAAAGTGCGAGGAATCAATAGGGTTGTTTATGATATTAGCACTAAACCTCCTGCTACGATTGAGTGGGAATAGTATTAAATTAATATTAGATTATGGTTTTCATTCGATGTTATTATTTTTCATGACATCCATCTAATTGTAAGATGTTTATCTTTGCAAAACTAATTCGAACAAATTATGGTTTTTAGATTATGAAAGGCAGACTAATATTCTTCAGTTTCATGAGTGCGATTCTATTTTTGTGTAGTTGTAATACACCTAAAAAATTATCCAATACTGATACTACTCGTAAGGATAATACGGAATCTAAGAAACCATCAAAAGATCCTGATAAACCTAAGGAAGATAGCTCAAAAATAGTTAACGATCCCAGAAGTATTCCGGAAAAACCAATAGAACAGCGACCTAGACAGGAAGAGCCATTTAAAAGGCTTAAAAAGGAAAATATTAATGTTGTGCTGGCATTGCCAATGGATGGTGGCTATGAGGTGAACAGGTTCGCTGAATTAATTAATGGATTTGGGCTTGCTTCAGAGTCATTAAGTCCAGGTAAGTTGAAGATAAAGGTAGAGGTTATCAATATTGGTAATACTAATTCTGAAGAAGATCTTTTAAACAGATCGGCTATCGAAAGGGCCGATATTTTAATTGGAGGTTATCAAACGAGTCAGGTAAAAACATTAGCTAAAATAGCTTTGGATAAAAAGATTCCATTCATTTCCATTTGGAATACTTCAGAAGAAATAATTACGAATAATCCGTATTATGTTCAATTAAAGCCATCACTTGATACCTATTGTAAATCAATAGCTGAATATGTTTCTAGTGAATTTAGGCCTCAAATGGTATTCATAATGATAGAAAATCGCAACAGTAAGGACAATAACACATTGGAAGCTTTTAAGTTAATTTACGACGGAAGCAGAACTCCTTATAAAATTATTTATACTTCTGAAAATAATACAGATTGGAAGAATTCCTTAGCAGGATTAAATAATGTTGTATTTAATATTCCAAATTGGGAGAATAAAAATTGGGTCAGTTCTATTTTGAATCAAATTAATAGCCTAAAAAAAAATAAATCATTTATAGTCACAGGAATGCCTCAGTGGATAGAATGGGATCAGATGAATTTTAATATTTATGAACAATTATCGCTTCATATTCCTGTATTCAATTATGTTGACATGGAATCTATGAATGCTTCCTTATTTAATGAGTCATATTATAATAAATACAATACATGGCCTTCTACAGAATCATTTTTTGGAAGCGATATATTAAATATGGTCCGTAAGATTTCAACAGATTTAAGTGAGGGGTTAGTTTTCAATCCTAACAATCAGATTTCAGGAAATTATTTTTCAAATTACCAAATTTCAAATTATACTAAACCTACTTTAGAAACTAATAATAGTGAATCTTCATACAGTCACAACGTTTACATAACAATTGAAAAATTTGAAGGAGGTCGATTTGTCCAGGTCAAATAAGAATTATGTTTCACTAAATCCATATACAGGTGAACTTCTCAATGAAATCCCTTCTTGGACGAACAATCAAATTAGAGTTGCGATTGACAATTCGAAAACAGCATATAAGGCATGGAAGCAAGTGGATATTGCAGAAAGAAAATTATTTTTAGAAAAGCTTTCTCGTTACTTGCTAAAAAATAAGGATTATATTGCTCGCACAATTACGGATGAAATGGGCAAACCCATTGCTCAAAGCCGTTCTGAAGTTGAAAAAACAGCTTCACTTTGTGATTATTATTATGGAAAACTGGAAGAGCTTGATATTCCAACCAAAATACAGTTGGAACAAGGAAGATTTGGTCTGGTACAAGCTCAGGCACAAGGAGGAGTATTGGGTATTATGCCGTGGAATTTTCCACTTTGGCAAGCCTTGAGATTTGCTGTACCAGTGCTTTGCGGAGGAAATGTTGTGTTGTTAAAGCACTCTCAAAATGTTGGTCTAACAGCGCTTTTAATCGAACAGGCTATCGAAGATTCATGTGGCATTCCAAATGTTCTTACTTCAATGTTTATAGAGCATGAGGATGTAAAAGCAATCTTGGCTGAAGATCATATTATAGGAACTTCAGTGACAGGAAGTGAAAGAGCTGGAATTTCTATAGGTTCCATCGCAGGAACTAATATCAAAAAAAGTGTAATGGAACTTGGGGGAAGTGACCCTTTCCTTGTGTTGAAAGATGCAGATATTGCATTTTCAGCATCTCAAGCAGTTAAAGCCAGATTGAATAATAATGGACAAACATGTATAGCAGCAAAGCGGTTTTATTTGGATAAAGTTATTGCTGATGAATGGCTAGAGCTATTCATTAAAGAGATGAAATCTTATGCCGTAGGTTCTCCATATCATGAAAAAAATAAAGTCAGTGGACTTGCGAGGGAAGATCTTGCTAAAAATTTGTCCTATCAAGTTCAAAAATCAGTGAAGCAAGGTGCTTCATATTTATTAAAAGGTGGAATTGATGAGCAAATTTCAACTGTTTACCATCCTGAGATATTAATGAATATAGCGACAAATAGTCCATTGGAAGTTGAAGAAACTTTTGGTCCTGTGGCTTCAGTATTTGTGGTAAAAGATGAAAATGAAATGCTGCAAAAGGTTAATAATTCAAGATTTGGTCTAGGGGCCAGTGTCTGGTCTAAGGATATAGAAAGAGCTTTGAAGATTTGTGGACAGGTCGAAGTTGGTTCTGTAGCTATTAATCAAATGATGAGCAGTGATCCAAGGCTTCCTTTCGGAGGAATTAAAAAATCCGGATTTGGAAGAGAAATGGGTGCAGAAGGATATTATGAATTTCTCAATCTTAAGACGATCATTGTTCCCAATGAATGAAAGACGCTTAAATAAATTTAACGAGGTTGCTAAAAAATCACAGCTAAGTATAACCCTTGTTTTAGAAAATGTCAATGACTCCCATAATATCGGAGCAATATTGCGTACGTGTGATTCTATTGGTATTAGAAAAATTTCAGTAGTAAATACGAATGAAGGCAAGTTGTCTGAGCAGTTAATTTTAGGTAAAAGGTCTTCTATGGGCACTCGTAAATGGGTAGATGTAAAATTTTACAACAGCTTAGAGGTATGTATGGAAGAAATAAAGAAAAGTCATACTTATATTGTTGGTGCTGCTTTGTCAGATTTGGCAGGAAATTATTTCGAAACTGATTTTACGCAGTCAATTGCAATTATGTTTGGAAATGAACATAGTGGATTAAGTGATATGGCATTGTCTTATTGTGATGCCCAGGTATTGATTCCACAGGTTGGTATGGCAGAAAGCCTCAATGTATCAGTCGCTGCCGCAATCATCCTTTACGAAGCTTATCGTCAAAGATATAATGCCGGAAAGTATACAGACAATCCTGACTTAAATACCACTCAGTCTCAGGAAATGTTAGAAGTTCTGATAGCTAAGACAAAGATAAAAACACGAAATATTCCGAGGTATAAATTAAAGCCGATAGACTGATTTAATTTTGCGACTTTTTATTGGAAGATTAATATACCTTTATTTTTAATATTAATCTAATTGTTTTTTAAAAAATATATACTAATAGTAAAAATATTTTTTAACTTCAATAATTATTGCGCTTCCATTCAAAAACGTTTATTATGCAACCTAATTTTATAGCAATTTTTGTCGCCGCTTTAATTCCTTTAGTCATAGGATTTGTTTGGTATTCACCTAAATTATTTGCTAATGCATGGATGAATGCTGCTGAGATCTCCGAATCTAAACTAAAGACTGGCAATATGGCTTTGACTTTTATTCTCACATATGTATTCAGTATATTAATAGGTTTTATGATTCAATTTGTAACTATTCATCAATTCGGTGCTCTGGGTATGGTAGGTGGAGACATAGCAGGTGCAAAACAATCTTATTCAGCTTTCATGAATGATTATGGACAAGCTTTCAGATCATTTAAGCATGGTGCATTGCATGGTGGGATGGTAAGCATTTTATTTATTTTCCCAATCATAGCAATTAATGCACTATTTGAGCGTAAATCGTGGAAGTACATTTTAATAAATACTGGTTATTGGTTAGTCAGTTTAACGATCATGGGCGGAATTATTTGTAGCTGGCAGTAATCAGCAATCAGTGATGAGTAATCAGTGATGAGTGATCAGTAATAAAAGCTTAGATTCAAATTACTTTTTATTCAATCTTTGCTACTTATAAAATCAGTGTAATCATAAAATCCGTTTAATCCGTGATTCTGACTGATTGTATCCTTATCACCTTTCCTTGGTAATGGGTAATTAGTAATAGGTAATGCGTGAAGATTTGGCGGAGTGACTAGGTTTTATCAGTAATCAGTAATGGTAATCAGTATCAGTAATCACTCGTATCAAGCATCTCACTTCAAGCATCTATTATCTAGTGTCTAGCATCTGATCTCTGACCTCTGACCCCTAATTTTGATGCATACGATTTATCATATCTGCCTGAGCTTTAATTGTATTATGTAAAGATAATATCTCTTCATTAGAAAAAGCTGATTGTTGAGCACTTCTATTATGCTTGAATCTTGATATTTTAGATCTCACGAACCAAACCTCTTGGATATCATTGCCTTGCATTCGATACATATTATAGGACTCATTGTCAGAATGCATCTCTAAATGTTTATGTTTACGAAGATTATTAACTACCCTCTTAACTACAACATCTCCACGAGTAACTACTACATATACATGATGGTCTCTTATACTTGATTCCCAAAGAGTAGGTTCAAGATAGCTGCAGATTAATATATCATGTTCTTCTATAGACGGTTCCATTGAATCACCGCGTACATCAAAACTTCTGAAAGTGCCTGTCTGATAGGTTATATCAGGAAGTGTATATGATGGAAGGTCCCTCATCATCTCGAGGTTGTTTAATTCCTCTGCATAGCCGGCTTGAGCGGGCATCGGAACATGAACTATTCTTTCGTCATTATCCTTATCCGTTACTAATGTCAGAGTCTTAAAGGAATATTGATTGTCTTCATCTAAAAATATTTCACCTTCACCCATGAAAAGAAATAAAGGATTTACATTATATCTCGCTATTAACTTCTGTATAACTTCGATCGGAACATCTCGTTTTCCCTTTACCACCTCACTCAGACTTTGAGGAAGGTAGTCTAATGATTGGCTGAGTTTTCTTGCGCTTTTGACAGTGCTGTCTTTTATTAGTTTATTGACAACCAAAACAAATCGCTGTGAAACAACATTTGCCATATTTATTTAATTTATATAGTTCAGTAGCAAAGGTAATAAGATATTACAATAAATCAACAAGTATGTTAGCAAAATATTTAAATAATTTAATTAATGCACAGGAAAGTTACATGAATTAGTTGTTAATTGTTATTTGTTAATTATTAGTTGTTACTTATTAGTTGTTGCTTTTGGTGATGGTATGTTAAAAGGTGAGAAGGTGCGAGGGTGAGGGGGACGGATCCCTCTGGGATCTGTCCCCCCAATGGGTCATGACCCATTGGGGTTGCTGCGCTCCGCGCAGCAACCCCAGAAATATCCAAATTATTCTTAATATTGTAAAAAAATAAAAAGTTGGCTAAGGCAAAAACAGTATATATATGCACTTCTTGTGGCGCTAACAGTCCAAAATGGATTGGCAAATGTCCATCATGTGGAGAATGGAATACTTACCAGGAAGAATTGATCCAAGCACCTGTAAGTGCTAGAAATAAGGGCACTTGGGCGCCAACTGAGAGCAAAGCAAAAGTCTCTGTCAAGCCTAAGCTATTGAAAGATATTGAAACCAATAATTATCACAGAATAAAAACCCAAGATGAAGAACTTGATAGAGTGCTTGGCGGAGGAATAGTTCCAGGATCAGTAATTTTGGTAGGTGGTCAGCCAGGTATAGGTAAATCTACTTTGATGCTACAAATCGCGATGCAGCTTGATGTAAATGTATTGTATGTATCTGGTGAGGAAAGTGAGGAGCAGATAAAATTAAGAGCTAATAGGATTAACCAGGATAATGGTAAATGCTATATTTATAGTGAAACTGATGTAACTGCCATTCTTCGACAGGTTGAAGAAATTCAACCTTCTATAATGATTCTGGATAGTATTCAAACAATGTACCTTGATTGGTTGGATTCATCAGCAGGCAGTATAAGTCAAATCAGAGAAACCGCAGCTGAATTGCAGAGATTTGCAAAAGAGAAAAATGTAGCCATTGTAATTATTGGACATATAACCAAAGATGGTGACCTTGCCGGACCAAAATTGTTAGAGCATATTGTCGACACCGTTTTGTATTTTGAAGGCGATAGACATTACGCTTATAGATTACTTAGATCAAGAAAGAATCGTTTCGGATCAACTGACGAGATTGGCATTTATGAAATGGCCGAAAGTGGATTGAGGCAAGTTCCAAATCCGAGTGATGTGCTATCAGGACATCGAGACGAGGCTTATAGTGGGAATGCAATAGGTGTAGTAGGTGAAGGATCTAGGACATTTTTACTTGAAGTACAGGCTTTAGTAGCAAGAGCTGTATATGGCACCCCACAAAGATCTGCTACAGGTTATGATTCTAAAAGAATGAATTTACTTTTAGCTGTACTGGAGAAGAAATGTCAGCTGCCAATGGGTTACAATGATGTATTTCTTAATATTGCCGGTGGCATTAAAGTGGATGATCCATCCATTGACCTTGCCTTAGCTGTTGCTATTATTTCATCTTTGGAGAATAAGCCTGTGCCTCAAGGTTTCTGCTTTGCAGGAGAAGTAGGATTGTCTGGAGAAGTTCGTCCGGTTCAGAAATTAGATCAAAAAATTAATGAGGCAGAAAGAATGGGATTAACTACTATTTTTATTTCAAAATATGCAAAGTATACTGCTAGTAATCAGCTGAGAATTAATATTATACAAGTAATTAAGATCGAGGAATTACTTGATATTTTCAATTAAGGGCTTTTTAAATTATATGTTTTTCTTGATCTAAGTGATTTAAATACCTTTATTTTCCTACTTTTATTGGTTTTTTGTCCTAAAAGAAAAGACAATTTAATGTTGTAATAAATTTAAATGAACTTCCTATATGAGTAAAGAAAATAACAATCGCATGCCACGGAATATGAAGCAGTGGAATACTATGAAGGGTGAAAATTCCTGGACACTTTTCAAAGTAATTTCTGAATTTGTGGATGGTTTTGAAACTCTAAATAGAATAGGACCGTGCGTTTCGATATTTGGATCTGCCAGGACGAAACCAGGAAGTAAATATTATGAAATAGCCACAAATATTGCCAAAAGATTAACTGAAGAAGGATATGGTGTTATTACCGGAGGTGGACCTGGAATCATGGAGGCGGGTAATAAAGGAGCATATGAAAGTAGCGGTATCTCAGTTGGCTTGAATATAGAATTACCTTTTGAACAAAACCATAACCCTTATATTGATCCAGATAAAAACTTGAATCATAGGTTTTTCTTTGTTCGTAAGGTAATGTTTGTTAAATACGCACAAGCATTCGTCGTAATGCCTGGTGGATTTGGCACAATGGACGAATTGTTTGAAGTTTTAACTCTTATTCAAACAAAGAAAGTAAGTCGCGTACCAGTTATATTATTTGGAGTAAATTATTGGAAAGGACTTAAGCTTTGGATTAAAGAAGTAATGGGTGAGGAAGAGGGGAATATAAATCCGATCGATATGGATCTTATTCCAAGTACAGATGATATAGAAGAGGTGATTCAGATCATCAACGATTACTATGAAGGTGAAAAACAAGTTAGACTAAGACCAAACTACGAACTTTAAAAGAAAATTAATGGACTATTTTAAGGAATCATTATTCCTGCACAAACAATTAAAAGGTAAAATTTCAGTACAATCCAAATTTACAGTTAGAACAAAAGAAGATCTTTCGCTAGTATATTCTCCGGGAGTTGCTGCTCCTTGCCTTGAGATAGCTGCCAATCCTGCTTTAGTGTATGATTATACGATGAAAGGAAACACTGTGGCTATCGTATCAGATGGATCTGCCGTGTTAGGATTAGGAAATATAGGTGCCGCTGCTGCCATTCCTGTTATGGAAGGCAAGGCTATGTTGTTTAAGCGCTTTGCACAAATAAATGCGTTTCCGATATGCCTGGATACTCAGGATACTCAGGAAATAATAGATACTGTAAGAAGAATCGCGCCTGTATTTGGAGGTATTAACCTTGAAGATATTAGTGCTCCTCGTTGTCTAGAAATTGAAAATGCCTTGCAAGATTTAGGTATACCTGTATTTCATGACGACCAACATGGCACTGCAGTAGTAGTGTTGGCAGGGTTGATAAATTCTGCGAAGCTGGCTGGGAAACGATTGAATGAACTAAAAGTGGTCATTAATGGAGCAGGAGCAGCCGGTATAGCCATTGCCAGATTATTAAGATGCGTGGAACATGCCACAGGTGATGTTTGTGAGCCGGTGAAAGAAATATTTATTTGTGATACAAAAGGTATTATATGCAGAGATCGTGAAGATCTGACTGATGCAAAAAAATCTTTGCTCTCCTTCACTAATTTCGAAAACAGATCAGGTAGTCTGAAAGATGCTTTGATCGATACTGATGTGTTCATAGGCGTAAGTAGTGCCAACCTTCTTGACAGGCATGACATTGCTACCATGAATAAAGATTCTATCATCTTTGCCCTTGCAAATCCAATTCCAGAGATTATGCCTGATGAAGCACATGCAGGAGGAGCATTCATCGTAGGAACTGGAAGAAGTGACCTTCCTAATCAAGTGAACAATGTACTTGGTTTTCCAGGGATATTCAGGGGTGCATTGGATGTAAGAGCTCCTCAGATATCAGCGAGTATGAAGTTGGCAGCTGCATTTGCGATCGCTGAATGCGTCTCAGAACCAAGTAAGGACAACATAATTCCTGCCACGCTGAATGAAGAGGTAGCTTACAAGGTTGCCGAAGCGGTTAAAAAGGCAGCGACGGCGGAATGGGGTTTGGAGCAGATATATGGCTTTTAGGTAATTGTTAGTTGTTAATTGTTATTTGTTATTTTGTTGATGGGTCATGTTTGTGGTGACGCAGAAATAATACATTATAACAAAAACAGCTATTGATAAATATCAAAACCTAACTCCTTATACTAACAAGCTAAAACGCTAAAGCGCTAATGCGCCAACACGCTAAAGCGCCCCCTATACCTCAAATAAAACTAGTTTACACTACAACACTAAAGACCAAAGCTCAGCGATCCAAAGCCTAAAGACCTTTTAATATTTCCTGATTACAATTACTCCAATTATTACCAGCAATACACCGATAATTCGTTGTATATTAATTTCCCTTACCGGAGTACCCAAAAAGCCAAAGTGATCAATGGGCAAGGTGATAAGCATCTGGCCAAGAATAGCAAGGCTAAAAGTCATTGTTACTCCAATTCTCGGAATAGCCAAAATGATTGCGGTAATGAATATAGCTCCGCATATTCCGCCAGTCCATGCAATTAGTGGTGCATCTTTGGTTTGATAAAAAAGCGCAAACGGATTTTTAGTAAATAAGAGACAAATCCCAAGCGCTATACTTCCTACAATAAATGAGATGAAGGAGGACAAAATTGGGTTGCCAACAAATTGAGTTAATTTATTATTGATTGCACCCTGCGTAGGTGTAAGCACTCCTGCTAAGATGGCGAGTAGAATAGGAAGCCAATTTGTCAAAGTATTATTCGATTTTTAAAGTTTTAGAAAGTACCGCATTTTCCATTTCAGCTTTATAATTCTGGAGTTTTAATGAAAGTTGAGTATCATTCGTTGCGAGGATTTGAGTCGCCAGAATACCTGCGTTTTTAGCACCATTTAGAGCTACTGTGGCGACAGGAACGCCTCCTGGCATCTGAAGAATAGATAAAATGGAATCCCAACCATCCACTGAATTGGAAGATTTAATTGGAACACCAATCACAGGGAGGATCGAAATAGCAGCCACCATTCCTGGAAGATGTGCAGCACCACCGGCTCCTGCAATAATGACTTTTATGCCTTTACCTGCTGCTCCTTTTGAATAGGAGAATAACAAAGATGGTGTTCTATGGGCAGAGACAACCATAGCTTCATATTTAACCCCAAAGGATTCAAGTATTTTAGCTGTATCCTGCATAATTGGCCAGTCTGAATCTGATCCCATGATGATTCCAACCAGAGGCGTTTCATTATCCATTTTTAATATTTTTAAAGTTTGATTTGACGATTTCAAGTTTATCTTTCAATAATTTAACATCATCACCAACAATATTGATATGGCCCATCTTTCTAGCGGGTTTTATTGTCGTCTTTCCATATAAATGTACATAAACTCCCGCTTCATTCAGTGTTTGATGCCATCCATCGAAGTCTGCATTACCCTTATCATCCTCTTCACCAATGACATTATACATTATCCCCGGTGAAATTATTTTTGTTGAACCAAGTGGTAAATTTGAAATTGCCCTTAAATGCATTTCAAATTGAGAACACACGGCATTATCGATAGACAAATGCATGCTGTTATGAGGTCGCGGTGCTATTTCATTTAGGAATACTTTGCCATCATTGGTTATAAAGAATTCAAAGGCACAAATACCACAAAGCTTAAGTTCTAGCATTATCTTCTTAGCAATTGAATTCATTTCATAGACTTGAGCTTCAGGCAATTCATATGGATAATGCACTTCAGATAATATATGATTATCATGGTCAAAATGCATAGCTACAGGAGAATACACCGCCAATTGGCCATCAGGATTAGCGGCCAGCATTACTGCTACTTCAATTCCTATATCTATTTTATCTTCAAATGCACCTGCAATATCATCAAGTTCATGAACATCATCCATGGAATGAATGGTTCTGACACCTTTGCCATCATAGCCCATTTCTGCACTTTTGTAGATGCATGGAATTTTACCTTTCCAAGTAGCAAACACTTCTAATGCCTGAGTTTTATTTTCAAAAGTAGTGAATTCAGGCACCGGGATTGAAAGTTTCTTATAAAATTCCTTTTGAGTATTTTTGTTTTTAATGATCTCCAGTGCATTTGGATTCGGATGAATTTCTTTACCCAAAGCTTGTAATTCATTGAGTGCCTGCAGATTGACGTGTTCTATTTCAATCGTTATTACATCCTTGTCTTGAGCGAATGCCATGACATCCTCATAATTTCTAATATCACCTTGGGTATAAAATCCGTTGAACAAAGTTGCGGGAGCATCATCTGAAGAATCCATGCAGTAAACCGGCATATTCCAGCGCTGTGCAACTTCCTGAAGCATTCGACCTAATTGGCCGCCACCCAAAATGCCAATTCTTTTAAACATCATTTATCTGTATAGTTCAAAATAATAATTAACAACTAATAATTAACAATTTACGGCTATTTGCTTTGCTCGATCAATAAATCAAAATGGTTGCAAAGTATTTTTAAAATTGCATTTGTATCTCCATTGTTATTGATGATGATGTCTACATCATTTTTATATGGTAAAATATATTTTTCGTAGGATGGCAGCACATGAGACTCATATCTATATAAGACATCATCCAATGGATAGTTTCTTTCAGATTGATCGCGTTTGATCCTACGTATGATTTTCAATGCATCCTTGGCTTCAACAAATATTTTTAAGTCAAGTAATGACTTAAGGTCTGTCATATGCATGATGAAAAGTCCCTCCAGGATCATTATAGGCGCAGGATTGATAGTGATCTTAGATGGCTCCGCCAAAAGATTGTTAAAGACATATTCATCACGCTCAATAGATTCACCACTAATTAGCCGAATGATGTCCTTGAAGAAAGAGTTTACATCAATTGAGTCAAAAAGATCAAAATTTTGGACTCCGTTTTCATCATAAACTTGAAGTGTTCTGGGCTTGTAATAGTTATCCATAGATAAAATACAAATTTCATCAGAAGTATATCCTTCAGTTAACTTCTTAAGAAATGAAGTCTTTCCGGAGCCACTACCTCCTGTTATCCCAACAATGTAGGGCTTATGCATAATATTCCATATGTTTGATCATGGTCGCAAAAATAGATTTTCAAATTTACTTATTAAGAATAATATCATAGAGATTTAAAAATAATCCTATTTTAGCTTGATAATAGGCATAATTCAATCCTGCATAAACGATATATTAATGGATATTTTCTTAACTATTGGACGTGGCATTCTCGGCTTAGTGTTTCTTTTGTTTATATGTTATTTGTTCAGTGCCAATAGGAAAAACATTGATTGGAAGTTAGTTGGCACAGGAGTTTTGATTCAAATATTATTTGGATTAGCGATATTACGGTTGCCATTTGTAACTAATATATTTCAGTTTTTTTCAGATGCCTTTGTAAAGTTGATCAATCTTAGCCATGAAGGAACAGCATTTATATTCGGAAGATTGGCAGATCCTTCAGGAAGTTGGGCTTATGTATTTGCTGTTCAGGTATTACCGAATATCATTTTCTTTGCTGCTCTATCCTCTGTATTGTATTATCTGGGTATTCTTCAAAAGATCGTTTATGTGCTTGCATGGGTACTTAATAAATTAAAAATTACAGGACCGGAGAGTCTATCAACAGCTGCAAATATTTTTCTTGGTCAGACAGAAGCTCCATTAATGATCCGACCATTCCTTGAAAAAATGAACAAATCGGAGATTCTTTGTATTATGGTGGGTGGCATGGCAAATACAGCAGGTTCAGTACTCGCAGCTTATGTTGGCTTGCTGGGTGGAACTGACCCTATGCAACAGAAATATTTTGCTTTGCACATGCTGACACAATCAATTATAAGTGCTCCGGCAGCTATTGTTTGTGCAAAGATGCTCTTCCCACAGGAACCTGATTTTGTTTATGAGAAAGAATTGGAAATACCTAAAGAAAAACTTGGTGATAATTTATTAGATGCTATTTCGCTTGGTACGACCGATGGTTTAAAACTGGCAGTAAATGTTGGAGCAATGTTGATTGTATTTACAGCTATGATGGCAGTTTTAAATTACACATTATTTAAAGTTGGTGATTGGACGCATATCAACCCGGCAATTGCAGAATTTAGCGGAGGCAGATATCAAGGCCTTACTTTTTCCATGATTCTTGGTTATATTTTTGCTCCAGTCGCATGGTTGATTGGTGTTAATTCTGGTGAGATGATACAGGTTGGCCAGTTATTAGGTGAAAAAACGATCATAAATGAATTTCAAGCTTATATCACTTTTGGTGCAATGAAATCTGAAGGTGTAATATCAGATCCTAAATCTATTTTGATAGCCACTTACGCTTTATGTGGATTTGCTAACTTTGCTTCAATCGGAATTCAAATTGGTGGAATAAGTCAATTGGCACCCAATCAACGTAATAACTTAACTACATTGGGAATGAAAGCTTTACTGGGCGGAACGATTGCTTGTTTGATGTGTGCGACGATAGCGGGGATGATTTTAGGCTAGTGATGAGTAATGAAAAATAAGTAATGAGTAATAAGTAATTAGAGCGGGCATTGATTAATCAATTAACTGACGATTGATTATTTTAAAAGGAATAGAATTGAAACCTTTTTATTAATGAAAGATGAGATCAAATATTTTCGCTACAATTTTTTGAATTTCGATTATTTTATTTCATATATGAATGAAAAAGCTTTATGATAATGAAATCTGAATAATGGAAAAAGCAAATTGAATAATTAATGGTGAACAGATAATAGTGTTTGATGAATAAAATAAAATTTAGTAACATTACCCATTACCCATTACCCATGAATACTCAGGTGAAAAGTAACAATTAATAATTTACAACTAACAATTAACAGCTGTCATACGTGAAGAAAGAAGATATATTGATTCAGAACGAATTAAGTGCCGACAACATCAAGTTGATGATTACCGGAATGCAAAAGAAGTTGGAAAAAATATATTTAGGTGGTGGAGAGCGGAAGTTGAAAAAAATGTTGGATGATAATAGACTTCCTGCGCGAGATCGTGTTAAGTTATTATTAGATACTGATAGACCATCAATTGAACTTGGAGCATTTACAGGTTATGGCATGTACGCTGAACACGGTGGTTGCCCTGCTGGTGGTGTTATAGTCTATATGGGATATATCAAAGGCAGATTATGTATGGTTGTAGCTAATGACCCTACAGTTAAGGCAGGTGCATGGTTTCCAATTACAGGCAAGAAAAACCTTAGAGCACAGGAGATTTGCATGGAAAACCGCATTCCAATAGTTTACCTTGTGGATAGTGCGGGTGTGTTTTTGCCCATGCAGGATGAAATATTTCCAGATAAAGAGCACTTTGGAAGAATGTTTCGGAATAATGCTAAAATGTCTTCCATGGGTATACCACAGATCTCTGCCATCATGGGTAGCTGCGTTGCAGGGGGTGCTTATCTGCCAATCATGAGTGATGAAGCTTTGATCGTAGAAGGTTCAGGTTCTATATTTTTGGCAGGACCATATCTGGTCAAAGCAGCAATAGGGGAGGACGTAGATAAGGAAACGCTTGGCGGAGCAGTTACTACCACAGAAATTAGCGGTATTACTGATTATAATGTTAAAGATGACAGAACTTGCATTGAAACTATAAGAGGTTTAATTGATAAATTTGGTGAATTTGATAAGACTGGTTTCAGTAGAAAAAAACCTGCTATGCCCTTAAAGGATCCTAAAGAAATCCTACACATCATTCCGGACAATCCTGCTAAACCATATAATACAGTTGAAATACTTGAGAGATTGGTGGACAATTCTGAATTGATTTATTACAAGGAAAATTATGGAAGAACCATTATATGTGCATATGCACGTATAGATGGATGGGCGGTAGGGATAGTTGCAAACAATCGGGAAGTTATAAAGACTAAAAAAGGTGAGATGCAATTCGGTGGGGTCATCTACAGTGATTCTGCCGACAAATCTGCCAGATTTATCATGAATTGTAATCAGAAAAAAATTCCATTAGTTTTCCTGCATGATGTAACCGGATTCATGGTGGGGACCAGATCTGAACATGGAGGTATAATTAAAGATGGTGCGAAAATGGTCAATGCAGTTTCAAATTCCACAGTGCCTAAGTTTACTGTTATTATGGGCAACTCCTATGGTGCCGGCAATTATGCTATGTGCGGTAAAGCCTATGATCCAAGACTGATTGTAGCATGGCCAACAGCTAAACTTGCTGTAATGGGTGGAGCGCAAGCTGCCAAAGTGTTGCTGCAAATAGAAGTTTCATCAATGAAAGCTAAAGGAGAAACAATAACTCCAGAGCGAGAATTAGAATATTACGAAGAGATCAAAAAGAAATATGATGTTCAGACGACCCCTTATTATGCAGCCTCCCGTCTATGGGTAGATGCCATAATACATCCATTGGATACCAGAACATGGATAAGTATGGGCATTGAGGCCGCAAATAATGCCCCGATAGAAAAATTTAATCCTGGAGTTATGCAGGTTTAAAGGTTTAAAGGTTAGAAGGTGAAAAAGTGAGGAGGTGAAAAAGTGAGGAGGTGAAGAGATGAGTGAATAATGAATAATGAATAGTGAATAGCGAACAATGAGCGGTAGCTTGCTTACTCAGCTTGGTCTAAAGGCGATTATTGATGATTGCAAGGTGCGAAGGTGAGAAGGTCAGGAGGTTAGAAGTTGAGGAGGTGAGGAAAGCGAACAGCGAGAGGTGAACTGCGAACGGTTGCGAAGATTGGAATCTTGCTTTTAATTTGCTAGAGATATTAAAGGTGAGGAGGTGAGGAGATGAGATGGTGAGAAGGTAGAAGGTAGAAGGTTAGAAGGTAACCTCGTATTACTGATTCCCCATTACCCATCACCCATTTTAAAAAAACGGACAGATTATTAATTTATGGATATCACGGTTACAACATTAAAGGGATTTGAAAGTATTCTGGCGCATGAATTGGATGCACTGGGTGCAGAAGATATCCAGATGGGTGCACGAGCAGTCACTTGTTTTGGTGACAAAGAATTGTTGTATAGAGCGAATTACGAACTTAGGACTGCTTTGAGGGTTCTCGTACCTTTCTATAATTTCAGAGCTTCTTCAACTGATGCTTTGTACAAGAAAATACGGGACTATAACTTTTTGCCTTTTCTTAAACCTGATCAAAGTTTTTCTATTGATGTAGCTTGTAGTTCAGAATACTTTACGCATTCGCAATTTGTAACTCACAAAGTAAAAGATGGCATTGTCGACAGGATGCGTAGTAAATTTGACCAGAGGCCGTCAATCAGTATAGAAAATCCTGATTTTAAGCTTCATGTAAGGATTGTAGGTGATGAAGTTACCTTATCTACAGATAGTTCAGGAGATTCCCTTCACAAGAGAGGATATAGGGTTCAGACAGTTTCAGCCCCAATGAGTGAGGTGCTTGCCGCAGGTTTGGTGATCATGTCGGGTTGGGATAAGGAGACGATGTTTGTGGATCCAATGGCAGGTTCCGGGACGATTGCAATTGAAGCGGCGATGATAGCCAGCAATACACCGGCTCAGTATTGTAGGGAAAAGTTTCTATTTCAGAAGTGGTCCAATTTTGACAGAAGACTTTGGGAAAAAGTTGTGGATGATGCCAATGAAAGAATAGACCTCAATCTGCCTATCATCTTCGCATCTGATAAAGATAGAAGTGCGATTGACGCGATTAAAGCAAACCTTGTCAGGTTGCCTTTTAGGGATAAGGTTATAGCCAGCCAATTTGATTTTTTCAGTGTTAAGCAGGAGAATGCAACAATAATCTTCAATCCACCATATGATGAGCGGATGAAAGTGTCAGATGTGCTTAAGTTCTATGAAGATATTGGTACTCATTTGAAACATAAATGTTCAGGCAGTAATGCATGGATATTTAGTTCTAATTTTGAAGCTATGAAAAATATCGGTTTGAAGACGTCTAGAAGACATACGTTGTACAATGGTCCTCTGGAGTGCAAGTATTTTGGATACGAGTTATTTCAAGGCAAAAGAGCGCATAGGCATTCTGAAGAGGAGGAATAAAAAAAGGTGATCCACATATAATGAATCGCCTTTGAATATTTTAGAGAATCAAATTCTCAATCTATTTTAGAATTTTCCACCTACAATAAACTACTATCGAATTTTATTCTGATTTCTGATTTCTGACCTCTGACCTCTGACCTCTGACCTCTGACTTCCTTTTATTTCACAAAGTTCCACAAAGAATCCCAAAGTTTCACAAAGAGTAAGAGTGACGTTAGAAGTTCATTCAAATTTCTAACTTCTAATTTTACAATCAATGAGCGACCATCAATTTTTTACTTACCGTTAACTTTCCATCATTTCCTGCCTGGATGTAATAAACTCCATTAGGTAATTGGGTTGTATTGATCCTAAAGTTTGATGTCAAGCGCTCATACTTGTATATGATCTCGCCATTTGTATTCATTATCTGAATGAATTTGAATTGATCCGCATTTTGGATAAGAGTCTCAGTGTTTGCTGGATTGGGTTGGATAGATAATGATAAGGTTTGGTCTAACTTATGCTTTGATAAGGCGGAACAGTAGTCATTTGGATCGGTAATATTTATTATTGATATGCAAGTATCAGAATTTGAAGCTTTGTCAAATGCAACTATATCAATTGCGTTTTCTCCTAATTCGCTACATCCATATTTAATTGTAGATTGACCATTTTTAATTTGAGCATTTGAAAAACCGCTTTCATTATCGTAGACATCATCTATAAAATCATACACCCAAATATTTTTTGTAGAACCATTTTCCAATATTTCAAATTTCAAATTTTGTTTACATGTAACAACTGGTGGGGTTTTATCGCCATAACATTCACAGCATGAGTTACCTTCCATAGAAAAGCATTGAATTTTTGAAAGGCAATTGGAATAATTACCGGCTTCATCCCAAATAAAAATATTGACTTCTTCTATTTCTCCTTCACCACAAAATACTTTTGAAGTTTCATTAATATTTTCAGAGAAGGAATATTTTAAATTATCCACAGTAGTTAAATTGTCAAATGAATTATGGTTAAAATATATTGCCGGTAAAACAACATAGCCTGTATAAGGTAAATTTGTTTGAGCTACTCCATTAAAACAAACAGCTGTCGGAGGCGTCACATCCTGACTAAAAAGGTAAGGGTTGAATTTAAGAAATACAGTAATTACAAGAAGTAAATTTTTAAAATTTTTCATAAGGATTATAATTTGTGATTAGAAAATAATGTGTAATTAAATAGTTTACTAAAATTGGCCGATAAACTATTCAAAACTAATCCCAAATATATACTAATTAATTTATATTAATCAAAATTAAATTGATTTTATCGCTCCTTCCAAATGCTTATCGGGAATAATCCATAATATGGCTATTGCGACAAATAATATTTCGGAGAAAATTACATTTTGATAGGCCAACACAATAGATGTAATATAACTGGCAGTTGAAACGTAAGCTTTAATATTTAATTTGCTGAATGCAATTTTAAATGCATCAGTATCATGAGTATGCTTTTGAATGTTTAGCTGGAGAATTCCAAAAGCGGCACCGCACATCAATAAAATAAAGCCATAGACAGCCACTGTATTAGGTGAAAAATGGTTTTCGCCCATCCAGTCTGTTGCAAAAGGAATTAAAGACAACCAAAATAGCAAATGTAGATTTGCCCAGATCATGCCCGAATTTACTTGCCTTACAGTATGAAGCAGGTGGTGATGATTACCCCAATAAATACCTATATAGATAAAACTAAGAATGTAACTTAGCACTTTCGGTATTAATGGTTTCAAATCTTCAAAACCACTGCCATGTGGTACTTTAAACTCTAATACCATGATGGTAATGATGATGGCCAAGACCCCATCGCTAAATGCTTCTAATCTGTTTTTGTTCATTTATTAGCTTTAAGCTGTAGGCTTTAAGCAATAAGCTTTATACCGTTCAACTAACTTTATTTTTTGCACTTATCACTTATTACTTATCACCCTATCACCTATCACCCGATCACCCATCACCTGATCACCCGATTACCCATTACCCATTACCCATTACTCATTACTCCTTGTTCCATATCTCCCACGCCGCTTCCGCCTGATGAACCAACATCGAATATCCGTTCTGTACATAAGCTCCTTGTGCTTTAGATTTATTCAAAAACATAGTTTCTTCTGGATTATACACCAGGTCATAACAATAGTGATTTTCATTGATATATTCATATGGTAACCTTATACAATCATCTACCAAAGGAAAAGTCCCTAAGTGAGTACAATTTATAATTAGTTGAAATGAATTAATGATCTCTGAATCAATATCCTCATAAGCTAATAAACCTTGACGTCCTGATGTAGAAGCCTGAATAATTTCAATTCCTAATGCTTTTAATGCATAAACTATTGCTCTGGATGCACCACCAGTCCCACAAACAAGCGCTTTTTTATTCAAATTCAACTTTTCTATTTGTAGACTTTCTCGGAAACCCAACCAATCAGTATTATGTCCTGCTAAACTTCCATCTTTCTCAATATTAATACAATTAACTGCACCAATTTCCTTCACATCTTCACTTAGATAATCACAATACTTCATGATTTCCAACTTATAAGGTATAGTTATACTTAAGCCTTTTAAATGCTCCTCTCTGATTATGGATTTTACCTTGGATAATTCCTCCATTTCATAAAGGTTGAATTTATGATCATTCAATCCTTCCTCTTTGAATTTTTGTTCAAAATATTTTTTTGAAAAGGAATGACCCAATTTTTTACCGACCAAACCAAAATTGTTTTCCAATAGAAATCTATTTATTTTAACAAATATAGCATTTTATCACACTTGAAATCGTTTCAAAACTATTCTTTAAATGTAATTCTTAGCTACCTTATCAATACAAAACATGACGAAATGTCAGATATTTATTCTACATTTGCACCCTAAAACCGCAATTTTATAAATGCCTACTGAAGAACTACAACGGCCACATATTATCGATATTCCTGAAGAGCAACAAGGTGCTGTCTATGAAGCTATAGGTCATCCGACAGCTACTAAACGTTTCTACATTGAAAGCTATGGGTGTGCTATGAATTTCAGTGATAGCGAGATCGTAGCAAGTATTTTAGGGACTGATGGATATTCTGCCACTTCTGACATTTTTGAAGCTGACCTTGTTTTAGTCAATACTTGTTCTATTCGCGAGAAAGCCGAAGATACTGTTCGTAAAAGACTCGAATATTTCAATAGTATTAAAAGAACAAATAAAGGCATGATCGTTGGCGTCTTAGGCTGCATGGCTGAGCGCCTTAAGAAATCATTACTCGAACAGGAAAAATTGGTGGACATGGTCGTAGGTCCAGACGCATACAGAGATCTGCCTAAACTGATTTCAAATCTTTCAAGTGGTGACAAGCAAATAAATGTATTACTCTCCAGAGAAGAAACTTATGCGGATATTAGTCCGGTGAGGCTTGAGAGTAATGGAGTTACAGCTTACATTAGTATCATGCGCGGTTGTGATAATATGTGTTCATTTTGTGTAGTGCCTTACACAAGAGGCCGTGAAAGAAGTCGGGACGCACATACTATTGTCAAAGAAGCACAGGATCTTTTCGATAAAGGATACAAAGAAGTTACTCTACTTGGACAGAATGTAGATTCTTATAAATGGCTTGATACTTCAAAAAATTCAGTCGTTACTTTTGCCAATCTGCTTGCTATGGTTGCAGAAGTTGATCCTTTATTAAGAGTAAGATTTTCTACATCTCATCCAAAAGATATTGATGATGAAGTTCTTTATACAATAGCTAAATACCATAATATCTGCAAATATATTCATCTTCCTGTACAATCTGGTAGCAGTCGAATCCTCGAGCTAATGAACAGAAGTTATGATGCGGATTGGTATCGAAGTAAGATAGATAGAATATATGAAATCATACCAGAGTGTTCTATTTCGTGTGACATAATTACAGGTTTTTGTTCAGAGACCGAGGAAGATCATCAGGAAAGTTTGGCGATGATAGACTATGCAGGGTATATATTGAGTTATATGTTTTCATATTCGGAAAGACCCGGAACTCCCGCTGCAAGAAAGTTAACGGACGACATAAGCCTTGAAGTTAAAAACAGAAGATTAAGTGAAGTAATTGAACGGCAAAGAATACTATCAGGTCAATTAAATAAGAAGGATGAAGGAAAAAACTTCGAAGTCCTGATTGAAGGGCTTTCAAAAAAATCTGATAAGCAAATGCGCGGTAAGACTTCCCACAATAAAGTCGTTATTTTTGATGTACATCCGGAGTATAAAATTGGTGACTATGCCAATGTTTATATTACTTCCAGCACTACAGCAACTCTTTTTGGCACAATCATCCAATAATATTTAAATATGACATTGCAAAGCATAAAACTAAAGTTTGGTATTCTTGGTGTTTCAGCATCATTAGATAATGCGCTAAATACAGCTGTGCGTGTTGCCCCAACTGATTTAACGGTATTAATTTCAGGAGAAAGTGGGGTAGGAAAGGAGGTGTTTTCAAAGGTCATACATTCTCTTAGTCCTAGGAAACATAATCCATTTATAGCAATCAACTGCGGAGCCATTCCGGAAGGAACAATCAATAGTGAATTGTTTGGGCATGAAAAAGGTGCATTTACCGGGGCTTTAGGAGATAGAAAAGGATATTTTGAAACTGTTGATGGTGGCACAATTTTTTTAGATGAAATAGGCGAAATGCCCATGGATACTCAGGCATTTTTACTACGTGTATTAGAATCAGGGGAATTCATAAGAGTAGGATCATCCAAATCTCAAAAAACAGATGTTAGAGTAATTGCGGCCACCAATGTTAATTTGGAAGATCTGATTAAAAAAGGAAAATTCAGAGAAGACTTATATTTTAGATTGAGTATTGTTCCTATTCGGGTGCCATCCTTAAAAGATCGTAGGGAAGATATAAGGTTATTATTCAGGAAATTTGCAGTTGATTTTTCTGAAAAATACAATACGAATAGCATTCAATTGACAGATCAAAGCCAGGCTATATTGGAAAATTATAGTTGGCCGGGAAATATCAGGGAATTGCGAAATGTTACGGAACAATTATCTGTTCTTGCAGAGGAAAAAATTGTAACACCTGAAATTCTTTTAAAGATAACTCCACAACTGGCCAATCGCAATTTACCCAGTATTGTCGGACGAAGAGACGATGAAAATATGTCTGAAAGAGATATCCTTTACAAGTTACTTTTTGAGATGAAAGGAGATGTAAATGATTTAAAGGCTTTGGTATTTGAATTGATCTCAAGAAATCAACTTAGCGTAGGAGACATGTCAAGTTTTAGGCAGTTAGGAATGAAACCTGCATCAGATAATATTCCTGTTCAAAATTATGCACCTACTAATCAGTTTGTTTCAGGAAATAGTGTAAATCCTAAAATATTTGACAAAGAAGATGAACCAACTCACCAAGCTTATTTTTTTTCGGATAATGATGAAGATGGCACCTACCAAGCCATGGAGGAAGTCTCAGACAGCCTTTCCTTGGAAGTAATGGAGAAAGATATGATCATCAAAGCACTAAAAAAATATAATAGTAGAAGAAAAGAGGCGGCAAAAGAACTTGGATTGTCAGAAAGAACGTTATATAGGAAAATTAAGCAGTACGATATAGATCAGTGAGTAATGAACAATGAATATTGAACAATGAATAATGAATAATGAGAGCAAACGGTAATGTCTCTATTTAAATTGTATCGATTATTGTAAGGACAATTTGATCAATAGAGGATAGTTGATGATTGATAGGCGATGAGTGATGTGTGATTAATGATAATGCTTACAAGCTTAATAATAACCCTGAAAGGGTGAAAATATTATAGGAATTGCATAGTAACCAAACCGAACCCTGAAAGGGTGACATTATGTAATAAACAAATTATTTTTAATTTAAGGCAGATATTAAACAACACGTGCAAAATAACAATTAATAAATAACAATTAACAACTACAACAAATGTTTGGAGATTTTGAAGAGCAACAGAAGCTCATGGATAAAAAACTGAAAGCGATAAAAATTGAACATTCATCAAATGAAAATGAAATTAAAATAACGCTTAATGCTAGCTTGGAAATAGAGAATATATCAATAGATTTTGAAAAAATGGATATGACTAGCCCTGACCAATTGGAAGATGTACTGCTTGTAACAATCAACGAAGCAGTTCAAAAAGCTCAATTGGCACAGGCTGCTGAAAGTCAAAAGATGCTTGCTAATATGATGCCAGGTGGAATGGGTGATCTGGGCAAGTTATTTGGTCAATAATCATATTAATTAAAAATATAGATAAAAATAATGATTCGTAATCTATTAATATTTAGTTTCTTGTGCTTATTCAGTTTTGCTTTGCAAGCTCAGATATCAGAGAATCTTTACGCATATTATACATTTGATGATTGTACAGCTAACGACAATATTGGCTTAGCGAATGGAGTTCCGCTTAACCCTATCAATTGTGTTTGCGGTCTTAAAGGTCAGGCAGTAAAATTCGATGGAACTCAAGTTATTCAATTAGGAGATGATAATTCAGGTCTCAACAACACGATTGCATCTGACGAATTTACTTTAGTTATTTCTTTGCTATCATCAAAATCAAATAGTGCCATGACTGTATTTTCTATTGTTGAGGATTGTGATAGTTATGGCTTCGAGTTAGTTTATAATCCTGCTGCTTCCAGATTTACGTTGAATATAAGATCTCAAACTGAGCAAAGAATAATTAACTTTGACAGTGACCCTAATGCTTGCTGGCAGCAAATAGCTATCAATAGATTATTTAATAGAGTCGAATGTGTTGTAAATGGAGTGCTGAAGCACACGGAGAAATGGACGCTTAACCCAAACTTTAAATCACTTGGTTTTCCAAAATTAGGTGGAGGAGGATGTGCTGGAATAACCACAGCCCGATTTAAAGGACTTATTGACGAGGTCAAAGTTTATAATAGGATTTTAAGTGTACCAAATTCGCAATTGGTTACAACGAATGTCGTAAATGAGTTGGATGATCATTTTCAGGTTATCTTTACCGGACAATCTTATGGAGTAGAATTTATAACGAATTGTACACCTAATGTCAATTGGACACCAACCAACGGTGTTTCTGACCCTAAAGCCAATGTGGTGGATCTTTCACCCACGACTACAACTAAGTACTCAGTTTCCAACAGCTATGAAGGATGTACTCAAGTAGATACTATTTTGATAAAAGTGCTTGATGAGTCAAGTATTAATTGTGAAAAATTATTGCTTCCCAATAGTTTCACGCCAAATGGCGATGGCTTGAATGATGATTATGGTATTTCTACCACTTATGCTATAGATGGCGAATGTAGATTTGAAATATTTAATAAATATGGCGGCTTAATATTTGCTACTTCGGAACCTACCGGTCGATGGGATGGAAAGATTGGTGGAGAGTTTGCACCACCGGGTGTATATCTTTATAAAGTAAGATATGGATGTAGTGGAAGTAAGTATTCAACTGCAGGTAGCGTAAATTTGATTCGTTAGGCATAATAATAATAGTGGATGTTATTATAGTATCTCAACTCTAATACTACCCACTGATTAACTCTAATACTATCAACTGTTTAACTCTAATACTTTCTACTTGTTAACTCTAATACTATCAACTAGTTTAAACTAATACTATCCACTGTTTAACTCTAATGCTGTGTGATAGAAAACTCTAATAATTATACTTAACATTCATTTCATATAAAATTTTTTATAATTGATGAAACTCTATTACCTTTGGGTCATATTAGAACCTTATGTATAAAATATCAACTTTATTTTTTGCTTCTGTATTCTCCCTTTTATTTTTTCAAAACGCCACAGCTCAGAGCGTATTCAGAATCAATGGAATTGTAAAGGAATCTTTAACAAGTAATATTGTAGAAGGAGCACAGGTCATACTTATTTCTTTAAATAAATCAGTTCAAACTGACAAAGCCGGATACTTTTCCATTGAATACACTGGAACATTTGACGGCACGCTCCATATCAAAAAAGAAGGATTTTTAGAATTTGACTACATAATTCAAGCGAAGGATATTAATGCCTCAACTCCTGTGATCATTGAACTGAATCGTGATCTTAATTACAACAGCAGAGTAACTTCTACCGGAAGCATACCCACTATTTCAATCGATGAAGAAAGTGGTACAGATGGAGCACAAGAAATTAGTAGTTTGTTATCAGCTGCAAGAGACCCATTTATTCAATCTGCAAGTTTTAATCTTGGAGTATTCAGATTCAAGATCAGAGGATATGATCCTGAATATAGCGCTGTATTACTGAATGGTATACAAATGAATGACCCGGAAAGTGGTTTTCTAGTCTTCGGAGAATGGGGAGGGTTAAATGATGTCCTTAGAAATACTGATGCCAACTATGGATTAGCTCCTGTAAGTTTCGGTTTTGGTAATATCGGTTCGAATACAATGATCAATCTCAGAGCTTCTGAACAAAGAAAAACTACACGAGCTTCTTATGCTATTTCAAACAGGAGTTATAGAAATAGGGTGATGGCGACTTATAATACCGGAAAGATGGCCAATGGATGGTCCTTCTCATCCAGCGCTTCTTATAGATGGGCAGAAGAAGGTTATGCTGAGGGAACGTTTTATAAAAGCATTTCATATTTTCTGGGTATAGAAAAAGAGATAAATAAAAACCATTCACTAGGTTTTACTATACTTGGTGCACCTACTCAGCGTGGTAAAAGCAATGGTTCTGTTCAGGAAGCTTACGATTTGACAGGAAATAATTATTATAATTCAAATTGGGGTTACCAGAATGGAGAAAAAAGAAATTCACGAATAGGCACAACCAACAAACCAATAGGCATCCTTCGACATGATTGGATTGTGAATGAAAAGTTTAAGTTTACTAATTTAATTTCTTATCAGTTTGGGTCAGAATCCAACACAAGACTTGACTGGTATAAAGGAAGAGATCCGCGACCTGATTATTATAAATACTTGCCAAGTGGCGCTCAAGATGAAGGTGGAGCAGCAATCCTATCTGAACAATGGAAAAACAATCCAAATTGGAATCAGGTAAATTGGGATTATCTTTACGAAGTCAACAGGAATAAAAATGAATCAATCACAAATGCAAATGGCATAGTAGGTAATACAGTCAGTGGTAAGCGTTCTTCTTATATCTTGGAGGATGGAAGATCTGATAACAAGATTTTTAATTATAGCACCATGATTGAAGCTATTCTTGGTCAGCGTTGGACGATGCACGGAGGTATTAATTATCAAAATTATACTTCTAATTACTATAAACAACTTGATGATCTGATCGGGGGAGAGTTCTTTGTGGATATTGATCAGTTTGCTGAAAGAGATCTAAAAGATAATTTTAATGCATCTCAACCAAATCTTGCGATTCCAAACCATATTATTTATAAAGGTGATAGATATGGTTATGATTACGATATGAATGTTACAAATTATGGTGTTTGGTTGCAGAATATCATCACATTAAGAAAGTTTGACTTTTTTATTGGTGGTAATGTCGGACAAAACTTAAGCTATAGAACAGGTAATATACAGAACGGTCGCTTTCCAAATAATTCCCTAGGTGACTCTAAGAAAAACAATTTTCTTGAGTTTGGTGTCAAGGGTGGCACAACATATAAGTTAAACGGTAGAAATTATTTGATCGCTAATGCTGCTTATATATCTCAGGCACCATTGGTTAATAACTCTTACATATCACCCAGGACTAGAAATGCAATAGCGACAGGTCTTCAAAACGAAAAGATCACATCAATTGAAGGTGGATATGAGTATATTGCTCCTCAAATGAAATTTAAGGTTATAGGTTTTCTAACCAATTTTGAGGACAAAGTTACAAGAACTGCATTTTTCAATGACATAGACGGAACATTTGTCAATTTTAATATGACGGGTGTGAATCAACAGAATGCTGGTGTTGAGGTTGGGACAGAAGTCAAAATAGGATCTCGCCTAAAAGCAACCGGCGTTGCATCCTTAGGGAGATATTTATATGCCAATAATCCATTAGTTACTATTAGTAATGACAATGATGAAATAGTCAAGAAATTAACAGTTTATCAAAAAGGATACCGCGTAGAAGGCACGCCACAAGAAGCTTATTCTGTTGGACTTGGTTATAACTCTCCAAATTTTTGGTTCCTGAATATAAATGCCAATTATGCAAGGAAGTCTTTTTTGGATATGAATCCATATAGAAGAACTACTGACATTGCTAACCCGGAACTTGTTGAGCCTGGCTCAGATAATTGGTACAGATTATTGAATCAAGAAGAACTTGATGCAGCATTTACTCTTGACCTCTTTGGTGGAAAATCATGGAAAATCAAAAAGACTTATATCAATTTAACTATTGGGGTCAATAATGTCTTGAACAACCAAACCATCATCACGGGAGGATATGAGCAGGCAAGAGTTGATTATAACCTTACTGCAAACTCTGGAGATGCAAAGGTAGATATTGGTAAATTTCCACCTAAATATTTTTATGCTTACGGGATTAACTATTTTGTTAGCCTTGGAGTTAGAATTTAATTAAATTGAATATTCATAATATATATAAAATGAGCAAGTTAGCTAAGTTATTTTTAAGCATGTCTTTTTTGGCATTGGTATTTAACAGCTGTGTTAAAACTGATATTGATGAACCGCCTTACAATACAAATTACCCTACTTACAATGCTAATTTCAGTATTAAACAACTGAAAGCAATGCATACACTTGGAGGATTTGAGACGATTACTGAGGATTATATCATCAAAGCAGTTGTGGTAGCAGATGATAAAACCGGTAACTTTTATAAAACTCTTGTAATTCAGGATTCTACAGCAGGTATTGACCTTCGTATAAATGCTACGAATTTGTTCAATATATATCCAGTGGGCAGAAGAGTTTACGTGAAAGTCAAAGGTATGACTATAGGTGATTATAACGGAAACCTTCAATTGGGAGCAGGAACATATTTAGATGATAATGGAGACAAGGCATTATCTAGTATTGAAGAGCCTCTTTTGGACAATTATTTGATAAAAGGGGAGTTTAATATTCCTGTGATTCCAACTGTCAGGACTCTTTCTGAGCTAGGACCAAATGATGAAAATACTCTAATCCAACTTAATGGGATGGAGGTTGCAGATGCAGATCTTGGTAAAACATATGCTGATTTCCAAATCAATTCAAATAGAACATTCAAGGATTGTTCGAATAAAACAGTAACTGTAAGGACTAGCGGATATTCTACATTTGCCTTGAAAGGTCTGCCTCAGGGCAATGGTTCAATGGTGGCTATTTACACAGTTTTTGGAACGACTAAACAACTTTTCGTCAGAGACACTATAGATCTTCAATTAAATGGAACACGATGTGGTGGCGGTGGCACTGGTGGAGAGTTGATAAATGTGAGCGATGTCAGAGCACTGTTTCAAGGATCTGCATTGAATTTGCCTGCAGATAAAAAAATAAAGGGAATCGTAATCAGCGATAAGACGTTTTCAAATATTACGAGTAAAAATTTAGTTCTTTGGCAACAAGGAAATGCCGGATTAACAATCAGATTTGCTGAAACTTCGCCCTTCAATGTTGGAGATGAATTAGAAGTTGGAATTGGTGGAGTTGAATTATCTGAATTTAGTGGATTGCTTCAGCTAAACAATGTGCCATTGGCTAATGTATCAAGGACGGGAACAGGTAAAAGTGTTACACCAACACAATTGACTATTCAAGCTCTTAATGCAAATATCAATAATTATGAATCTCAATTGGTTAAAATTATAGGTGTAACTTTGTCTAAATCTGGTGGGAACACCTATTCAGGAGATGTCACTATGACTGATGCTACGGGTTCAATATCCATGTATTCAACTACTTATGCTACTTTTGCTGGTGATGCAATTCCTACGGGTGTGGTTGAAGTAGTGGGTATAGCAGGTCAAGGTGGTGCATCTAGCGCTAATCAGATAAACATCAGAAGCAAAGCGGATATCATAGGAGGAACAATAGTTGATCCTGAAGGAGATATAGACGAGTCATTCACCGGAGGTGTTGTTAATCAGGATATTTCAATAGGTGGTTGGTTGAATGTTGCAGAAAAAGGAACTAGAAAATGGATATATAAATCATTCTCAGGCAATTTTTATGCTCAAGCAACTGCATACAACTCAACTGATGATGAGAATGTTACTTGGCTAATATCTCCAGGCGTAGTATTAGACAAACCTAAATTATTGACATTTGAAACGGCTTTGCAGGTTTACAAACATGATGGACTTCAAGTGCTCGCTTCCACTAATTTTGACGGAACAAATTACTTGAGTGCTACATGGACACCTATTGTTGCTCCAATAGCTGGCGCATCTACAGGTGACAATATATTTGTTCCAAGTGGATCAATTGATCTTTCAGCATTTACAGGTAAGATATACATTGCATTTAAATACAGCGGCACAGCATCTGCTAATACTACATCCTACAGAATAGACAATGTCAAAATATTTGACAAATAAGAATAAAGCTTCCTAAAAGCTTAGGCCCGGTTCATGAAAGTGTATCGGGCCTTTTTTCTAGTTGTTAGGTATTAATTGTGAATTGTTATTGCTTAAGATACTTCGTTTGAACCACGCTTGCCTGCCCACAAAGGCAGGGATTAAACTGATTAAAGGATTTCACTGAATCGTATAGAAATCATACGCCATTTATTATTGCCAATTCCTCATTAACTATTACCTCATTTGACCCATGACTAAAGTCAAGGGTTATTGAACGCATAGATTGTTGAGTTGCTTTAATTTTGAAATTGGGAATCAGAAATTAAAATTACCTCTTAGGATTTAAAATTCCAACACTTTCACTCATGCACTGATCACCTGATCACCCCATTACCAATCATCGATCACCTCTCCTTACCCATGACTAAAGTCAACGGCTATTGAACACATAGAATGTTGAGTTGCTATAATTTTGAAATTGGGAATCAGAAATTAAAATGACCTCTTAGGATTTAATATTCCCATCACTTATCACTCTTCACTTATCACTCTTCACTCATCACTTATCATTCATCACTTATCACTTATCACTCATCACTTATCACCTGATCACCCGATTATCCATTACCCATTCTTCACCCAATTATAAACACCGCCGGTACATCATCTCTCAGAAATATACCCTTCAACAACTTCCATTCCTTAATGGTCTTTGTCATCGAAAAAGCATTTGGCCCTGTTAAACCCATATGCACGGATAACTTTGACTCAGGTAAAAGCGTATTCATTGCGGCTTCAAACATTTTTTTATTTCGATAAGGAGTTTCGATGAAAATTTGTGTCTGACCAAGTTTATTCGCATGTACCTCCAGTAATCTTAACTTTTTTACAAGTTCTTCTTTATCAGCCGGTAAATAGCCATGAAAGACAAAACTCTGTCCGGAAAAACCACTAGCCATCAACGCAAGTAATAAGGAACTCGGGCCTACCATTGGGACGACTTGAATATCTTTTAGATGTGCCCATGATGCAATTTCTGCTCCAGGATCTGCTATGCCCGGGCAACCGCTTTCAGACATTATTCCTATATCGTGTCCCGCCTTTACGATGTCTAAGACCTCTTCAAAATCAATTTTGCCATGTTTGGGCATTTCCGTAACTCTTAATTCACTTTGAGGAAGTGGATGTCCAAGTAACTTAATGAATTTCCTGGCAGTCTTGGAGCGCTCAACAACAAAATGACTCAATTGAAATAGAATCTCCAGCGTAGACTTTGGTATAGTTTCTAAACCTGCATCATCAATCGGTACAGGAATAAGATATATTTTACCGGTTTCTTTCAAAATTTATGACATATTTTGGATGTAAAAGTAAGGCCAAATCTATTACCTTCGCATCAGATGTCTGAATTAAATCAAAAAGAAACTTACAACATTCACTTACCTGTCTTTGACGGGCCATTTGATTTGTTACTTTTCTTCATTGAAAGAGATGAACTGGATATACAAAATATACCGATAGCAAAGATCACTGGAGATTTTCTTGCTTATATCCGCAGCATGGATGCTATTAATATCGACCTTGCAAGCGAATTTATCGTTACCGCAGCGACACTCATGCGCATTAAAGCTAGGATGCTGCTTCCTTTGAAAAAATCGGATGAAAATCATGAAGTTGATGATCCTAGATTGGAACTGGTCAATCGTATTCTTATTTTTAAAAGTTTTAAAGAAATTGCTACCGAACTTTCAATAATGGAAGAATTGAAAGCCAAGATGCACAAACGTGGAAGTATCGCAGAGGATATTAAGAGAATCCAACACGCTTCCGTAAGCTATAACGAACTTGAATCAGCCAGTCTATATCAACTTATCAAAACATTCAATCGGCTAATTGAGCGGATGGGTGAAAAAAAATCAGGTACAATCCATCAGTTAGTAGATTATCCTTATACAGTCCATGAATGTAGAGAAGATATAATGTTGGCTTTAAAAAAGAAAAAAAATTGCTCTTTTGAAGACATTTTTGAAAAAAGTAAAAACAGAATCCATGCCATTGTTTTATTTCTTTCATTATTGGAATTGATAAACTTACAAATCGTACAAATCGCTAATGGTTCGAATGTTAATTCTTTTTGGATTACTGAAAAATTTGATGATTTAGAAATAGAGATTAAATAGCTTTTGCACTTCTGTATATTTCTAAAAGTTTTGTAAGCCCAGTAAATCATGAATTAAAATATTATAAATAAACATTTGAAATTAAAAGAATTATATAGCCAACTAAAACCTTATGTAAGGCCTTACAGATTTTTAGTATTCGCCACATTAATATTGACATTGATTGGTTCATTGACAGCTCAGGTAAATGCATGGATCTTGCGATATGCCGTCGATGGCATTAACGACCTGGTGGAAGCAAACAAAGGTATTAAAGAAGGTATTCATATATTGACTATTATTACAACAGTGTTGCTTACCAAAGAAATACTAAATGCTTTCATTTCTTTTGGCCAGAAATTTTATGGCGAAAAATTAAGAATATATGTTTCTAAAGACCTCGCTCAGGCAGTGATAGATAAAATCCTTGCCTACAGACTGGCTTTTTTTACAAGTACAAATAATGAAACAGGGAAATTACAAACTCGAATTGATCGCGGAATTGAGAGTCTTACCAGATTAGTTCAAAATTTCTTTATAGATATACTTCCTTTATTAGCAAATAGTTTAGTAGCATTATTTGTCATGTTCAATGCCAACAAATATGTCGGTTTTGTGGGACTTTGCATTATTCCAATATACTTTTTCATCAGTCAAAGTCAAGCTAAAAAACTCAGTGGTGTAAGAAGAAGTTTGAGAGGATTCCGTGAAAATAAAAGTCAGGGAATTGTCTCGATTATTGAGTCAATAACGGTTATAAAATCATTTGTACGAGAAAAATCAGAATCTAAAAAGCAACTAGATCTGCAGTCGGATTTAACAGACGCTCAAATGAAAACCCGTCGAACCAATTTTATATATGACGGTCTTAAGAGTTTTGTTGAGCAGATGGGTATCGTAGTTATAATCATTCTTACTGCTTATTTGGTGCTAAATGGCGACATGACCATTGGTGCGATTATGTTCCATATTTTACTATTGAATAATGTAACTTCTCCTATTCGTCAGCTGCACAGGATCTACGATGAGATGAGTGATGCAATGATTTATTCTGAAGGCTTCTTTGATATTATGAATGCTGAAATTGAGATGGAAAAAACCGGCAACTATAAGCCGTCAAAAGTTAGTGGAAAATTTGAAATCCAGGATGTATCTTTTTCCTATCCCAATGGGACAAAAGCATTGAAGCACATCAACATGGAAATAATCCCAGGTTCTATAACAGCTTTTGTAGGATTGTCAGGAGCCGGTAAAAGTACCGTAATCAACCTTCTTGATAAGTTTTATGAACCTACAAGGGGCAGAATACTGCTTGATGGAGTAGATCTATCGGAATACGATACTACTTTTCTGAGAGAAAAGATAGGTTTAGTGCTACAGAAGAATCACATCTTCAAGGGAACGATCGAAGAAAACATTCGCTATGGAGATTTAAATGCAAGTTATGAGGAGGTCGTACTAGCCGCACAAAAGGCCTATATACATGATCAAATCATGGAATTGCCTGACAAATACAAATCACAAGCAAGCTTATTGTCAGGTGGTCAGCAACAGCGTATTGCAATAGCTCGTCTATTCATCAAGGATCCGCCTATCATCTTTCTGGATGAACCCACAGCGAGTCTGGACGCTATCACAACTGAACAAATCAAAAACAGTTTGGATGCTATTAAACAAAACAGGACTGTCATTGTAATCTCTCACAGCCTTTCACAAATCATAGATGCTGAGCGCATCTATGTGATGGAAGAAGGAATGGTCGTTGAGTCAGGTATACATGAGGAAGTATATCGCGAAGGAGGAACTTATAAAAAGATTTTTGATGCAATGGCCAGGAGTTTGAATCTTGATAAAATAGCTAAGACATATGAAGTGTGATTTCTATCTAATGAAGTTTCAATATTAAACTATTTAGACTTTTAAATCTTAATTAATTATCATCTTTGTATATAAATATTTTCCCAAAAAAAATCATAATGTAGCTATGAAATCAATCGAATTTTTAACAAGCATTAATAATCATAAGATTGAAATTCCTGAAAATCTTCTTGCTGATTCAAATATCGAACATGTCAGAGTGATTATCCAATTTAATGAAGATGCATCCGAAGAACTTTTATATAAGAAAACTGTACAGGATCAATTTTTAAGTGGGTTTTCAGAAGAAGATTCAATTTATGATAGAATATTATGATACAGTTTAAATTTGGTGATGTTGTATTACTGAACTTTCCTTTTTCTGATGGTACAAATTTTAAAAAGAGACCAGCTTTGATAATAAATGATTTTAATGATGGTGATATATTAGTTTGCAGGATTACAAGTCAGAAACATTTTGATAAATATGATATTATTGTTGAAAACTGGGCAAAGTTTGGTTTATTAATTCCATCAAGTATCAGGGTTCATAAATTAGCTACTCTTGATAAGAAATTATTTTATAAAAAATTGGGCAGTATTGATTTTGAAATTGAAAAGCAAGTAAAATCACTAGTTTCACAATTAACCGATAATTAAATGTACCCACTAAAAGACCTTCATACTTTTCACTGCGAAGTATATGCAGACTCCATCATTGAGATTATGGATGTGAGTCAGTTGGATGAATTGTTTCAAGACCACTTTTTCAAAAATACTAATTGGATGTTTTTAGGTGGAGGCAGTAATGTCTTATTTTTGAAAAATTACGAAGGCACCATTTTGTTAAATATGTTGAAAGGTAGAGATATCCTTGGAGAGACATCTGATGGAAAAACTATTTTGAAAGTCGCTTCGGGTGAGTTATGGCATGATACAGTACTGTATTCACTTAGACATGGCCTTAACGGATTGGAAAATCTTTCTCTTATCCCCGGAACTGTTGGAGCAGCTCCAATGCAAAATATCGGCGCATATGGTGTGGAATTTCAAGAAGTATTTCATTCATTGCAAGCATTTGATATTATTACTGGTGAGACCAGGACATTCTTTAAAGATGAATGCCGCTTTGGGTATAGGGATAGTATTTTTAAAAATGAATTTAAAGGTCAATTGATTATACTTTCCATCCAGATGCACTTAAAAAATGATGGATATACAAACGTAGATTATGGCGATATAATTAAAACATTGGATGGATTGGGAATAGAAGGCCCATATTTGCCAGGTCAAATTTCAGATGCTATAATTTCTATAAGAAAAAGTAAGTTGCCTGATCCTGATGAACTAGGCAATGCAGGAAGTTTCTTTAAAAACCCGATAATATCTATTGATCATTATAACAAGTTGAAAATTGAATTTCCTGATCTCCCTGGATATCCTGTCAATAATGAATCAATTAAAGTTCCTGCTGGCTGGCTCATAGAGCAATGCGGATTCAAAGGTAAAAGGAAAGGGGATGCAGGTTCACATGCAAAACAAGCACTCGTTTTGGTGAATTATGGAAATGCTACTGGTGAAGAAATACTTGAACTGGCTGAAGAAATACAATTGGCAGTGAGTGAAAAATTTGAAATAAATATATGCCCGGAAGTTAATATAGTCGGTTGATAATTTTCTTTATACGTAACATTTTGATTGTAATCTTAAATGCAGATTTTAATAAATCAGTATTTTACCGACATTGCTGCATGATTTCTCCAACTACAACTTCCAAGGCAGGTACGACGTCTTCTTCAAACCATGGATTATTCCTTTGCCATCTGATATTTCTAGGTGATGGATGTACTAAAGGAAAGTATTTAGGCAAATAATTTTCGAAGTTCTTGACTGTTTCGCTCAATGTAGATTTTGCGTTTTTACCCAAATAGAATTTCTGAGCATACATTCCGATTAATAATGTTAATTGTAAGTCAGGTAGATGCTCCAGCACCTGATGATGCCAATGCTTTGCGCATTCAGGTCTTGGAGGCAGATCTCCTCGCAATCCTTTACCCGGATAGCACATACCCATGGCCATAATCCCAAATATTCCGGAATTGTAAAAGACATTTGAATCAACGCCCAGCCACCTTCTCAAAGCCCTTCCACTAAGATCATCCCAAGGTATACCACTTGCATGTACTTTAGTACCTGGAGCCTGTCCAATTATTAAGATTTTTGTTTGAGGGGAAACTGTAATAACAGGGTTTGGCCCTAACGGCAGGTGCTCAGCGCAAAGTGTGCATGACCTAATATCTTTCAATAATTGATCCATATGCTATTAATAATTATATCTGAGGTAAAATGTTTAAAATAGATTCTATACTAAACATCTTGTTCAAGAAAGAAGTTATATTATGTATCTTAGCATATATAAGTATTAAAAATTAAGAATGAAAGTTCCATTGATGGTTAGAGAAAGGTCTTGTCAAAATTGCAATATGTTTGATAATTCGATTTTCTCCATTTTGTCCGATACACAGGTTATAGATCTCAATGCACACAAGTATTGTACTGTTTTCAGAAAGGGACAGGTTTTATTTGCAGAAAATGCAATGCCGGTTGGGTTATTTTGTATTCATTCAGGTAAAGTCAAACTTTCTACGCAAGGAATAGATGGAAAAGAGCAGATTATGAGATTGGCCAAGAGTGGTGAAATAATCGGTTATCGAGCACTTGTTTCTAATGAGAGATATCATCTATCTGCTATAGCTTTGGAGGATTGCTCCGCATGCGTTATTGACAAAACATTTTTTATGGATCTTGCCATGCAAGAACCAAGGATTGCTCAACAGATTTTCAAATTGATCAGCAATGATCTCAAAAAGGCAGAAGATAAAATAATTTCTCTTTCCCAAAAGAATGTTAGGGAACGAATGGCTGAGACGCTTTTATTTATTAAAGCTACTTATGGAATGGAAGAGGATAATAAATCTCTCAATGTCAGACTCACAAGAGAAGAACTCGCTGATTACATAGGCACTTCTACAGAAAGTGTCATTAGACTTCTTTCCGAATTCAATGCTGCCGGAATTATATCACTTGAAGGTAAAAAAATCCTTATTTTGGAACATGATAAGCTAGTTAGGACTGCTAACATTAGTTATTAACTTAATTTTCAGCGTTATAAATATATTCTAAAACTATTGCTATTACTAAATCTATGGTAGAAATTAGAAGTCAGAAGTTTAACCGCCAAAGTTCAACGGAGGTGGATTTGCTCACTAAAGAGGTGACGCTAGGCTTGCCCCAATAATGAAGTCTGGTAGGGAAGCCCAGAAGGGTAATTCTTTCATATAGAAATATCTATTGATTAAGTTTCTTATGTTAAAACATGATTTAAATCATGTTTTATTACCTTAACAGTCATAGTTTTTTAACTATGAGTTAGCCATCTTTGCAGCATAAACCTTGGAAATGATAAGTTTGACAAGTCAATTGCACAAAATATTTACAGAACTAGATCAAAAAGTATATCCTAAGATTGGATTGCTGTTGGACGATAGTGTAATGTTTTGTCTTGAAAACGAAAATGTCGAATTTATCTCAGATTTATCTGAAATGATTCATAAACTTCGTAATGAATTTGAAAGTCTTATACATTTCGAACGTAAATTAGTGTTTAAAACGCTAATTGACTGTGGCCTAATGTACGGTCAAGAGCCATCTTTCTCTGTTGATAATCTTACGGAATTATTGAAACTTATCGAGGTCAAGGATCATAGAATAAATTCTATGCTTGAAATGATAGATACAAAACCTTATAATCAATCTGAGAAAATATCACGTTTGGTCTCAGCATTTAGAAATAGTTTTATTCCTAGTAGGCTTACACTTTATGACAAAGTGACTCAAAGTTCAATCCTTCCAAACCTAAAGCAAAAAAGTCATGTCAAAAAGTAGTGCATCACTAACCTCAGTGATGTGCGCGCACTGTGGGGATCCTTGTAATAGTCAATATGTTGATAATTCACTTACATTTTGCTGTAATGGATGTAGAACTGTGTATAATATTCTAAATGAAAACGGTTTATGTGATTACTATAATCTTAATGAGATGCCCGGCATTTCAATGCGCGACGAGATTAGACTAAGCAAATACGATTATTTGGATAATGAGGAGATCGCCAATAAATTGATTTCATTTAGAAATAACAGTATCACACATATTCAATTCCAACTTCCTCAAATTCATTGCAGCAGCTGCCTTTATCTCCTTGAAAATTTACATAAAATCAATGATGCTGTTTACAATGCAAGGGTTGATTTTTCTTTAAAGGAAGTCCATATTATTTACGACCACAACCTCCTAAAGTTATCTTCACTCGTTTCAGATCTGGCTCATTTGGGTTATGAACCATTCATTAGCTTATCAGATGCCGGAATTAAAAAGGCAAAAACACCTGATCGAAGTAAAATATATAAGATTGGAATTGCGGGATTTTGCTTTGCAAACATAATGATGATGAGCCTACCTGAATACCTTGCTTCAGGTTCAGTGATAGATGCTCCTATTCAGTTATTTTTGAAATATGCAATGATATCACTATCACTTCCGGTGATATTTTATTCAGGGCAGGAATTTTTTACTTCAGCTTGGAAATCTCTAAGAGAAGGTTTTCTAAATATTGATGCACCTATAGCTTTTGCTATTGCTATTACTTTTATTAGAAGTATTTATGAAATGATCTGGGGCTCAGGATCAGGATATCTGGATAGTATGTCTGGAATAATTTTCTTTATGTTGGTTGGAAGACTGATGCAAGATCAAGCTTACAAGTCAATGTCCTTTGATCGAGATTATAAATCATTTTTCCCCTTGTCTGTAAAATTATTAAACAAGGGTAAATTAATCAACACCGAAGTAGAGGACATCAAAGTTGACGACGTAATAAGAATTCACAATGGGGAAATAATTCCTGTGGACGCTCTATTATCTAAAGGAAAAGCATTAATAGATTACAGCTTTGTAACAGGCGAAAGTAATCCTACAAATGTTAAAATCGGAGAGATCATTTACGCTGGAGGTAAACAATTAGATGAAAATATAGAACTTGTAGTAATAAAGCCAATTGCCCAAAGTTATCTTACTAACTTATGGAATAACAGTGTATTCAGTGACAAAAAACATCCAAAGTCATTTATCCATTCAGTAAGTCGCTACTTTACAGTGGTTTTATTATTAATAGGGATCACTACTGCTGCCTACTGGATCTATAGAGGCGATACGAATACTATGTGGAGGGCTTTGACGGCTGTTTTTATCGTGGCTTGCCCTTGTGCATTACTTTTATCTACTACCTATACATACGGCAACTTAATGCGTATATTTAGCCAACGAAAATTTTATTTAAGACATCATGATGTAATTGAAGCAATGACAAAAATAGATCATATTGTCTTCGATAAAACAGGTACGCTGACAGATAATCATATCAATGAAGTTCAATATGTTGGTGAATCAATAGATTATGAAAATTTAAATGTGGTTTATGCATTATTGGATAGATCTAACCACTCCTTAAGTAAGGCTATCAAACAAGATATTGGTATTTATAATGATATTAGTATTGAGAATTTTAAGAATATTCCAGGAAAGGGAATCGAAGCTTGGTATAATGATAGACATTACAAAATTGGTTCTGCTTCATTTATTAATGTTTCACCAAACTTATATGAAGTAAAAGGAGCTCAGGTATTTATTTCAATCGATGGAAAAACATTAGGTTGTTACGGCATTAAAAATATTTATAGAGAAGGAGTTTCAGAAATGATAAAGGCAATTGGAAAAAGCTATAAAATATCTATATTGAGTGGTGATAACGAAAATGAGAAAAAATATCTTCAGTCAATTATTAATAATGAGCAAGCATGTTTTTTTAATCAGGCACCTCAAGAGAAACTTGAATACATCAAAACGCTGCAATCGGAGGGCCAAAATGTAATGATGGTAGGGGATGGACTGAATGATGCAGGAGCCTTGAAGCAAAGTGATGTAGGGATCGCAATAAATGATTCCGGAAATAATTTTACTCCTGCTGCTGATGGTATACTGGATGGAAGGATGCTGTCTGATTTAAATAAATTTTTATATACCGCAGTCTTGGGCAGAAAAGTAATATTCGCTGCATTTGCGGTTTCAATACTTTATAATATAATTGGATTATACTATTCAGTACAGGGACTATTATCACCCATGATTGCTGCCATTTTGATGCCATTAAGTTCATTAACTATTCTATTGATAACCTACTCTTTAAGTGGGTACTTAGCTCGAAAGATGAAAATAAAAACAGTAAGATGAGTGTATTGATAATTCTTCTAATAGTAAGTCTGGCTATTTCAGGCAGTTTTCTAATTGCTTTTTTATGGAGTAACAGTGATGGTCAGTTTGATGATCAATTCTCTTCAGCCAACAGGATCTTATTCGAAGACAAGAAAAACGAACAAAACAAATAAAACATATTTTTTCATGGAATTACAAAAGTTTCGATACGATAATCAATTACCAAAGCTATTTGCAGTTGCCACCATAGGTTGGGGAGCAATAGGAATGCTAGTAGGAGTTCTGATAGCTTTTCAACTTGCTTTTCCCATTCTGAATTTTGGAATTGAGTATACCTCATTTGGTAGATTGCGACCGGTTCATACAAATGCAGTGATATTTGCATTTGTTGGCAATGGTATATTTACTGCTGTTTATTACTCTATGCCGAGATTACTCAAGACACCTATGTGGAGCAAAACCTTGGGTAATATTCATTTCTGGGGATGGCAGACTATTATAGTAGCAGCAGCTGTTACTTTAATGATGGGCTTCACGGGAGGTAAAGAATATGCTGAACTAGAATGGCCTTTAGACATTGCTATTACGGTGATATGGGTAATATTCGGTATCAATATGTTTGGAACTCTAATCAAGAGAAGAGAAAGGCATTTATACGTTGCTATTTGGTTCTTTATAGCATCTTGGGTAACAGTTGCTATGTTGCATATTGTCAATTCCTTTGCGATTCCGGTTTCATTTATGCATAGTTATTCATGGTATGCCGGTGTTCAGGATGCACTTGTTCAATGGTGGTATGGACATAATGCTGTCGCATTTTTCCTAACAACACCATATTTAGGATTGATGTATTATTTTCTTCCTAAGGCGGCTGAGAGACCGGTTTATTCTTATAGATTAAGCATTGTACACTTCTGGAGTTTGATATTTCTTTATATATGGGCTGGTCCACACCACTTATTGTATACTGCATTGCCGGAATGGGCTCAATCTTTAGGAACTGTATTTTCTATCATGCTATTACTGCCTAGTTGGGGAGGTATGTTGAATGGTTTGTTTACCTTGAGAGGTGCATGGGATAAAGTTAGAGAGGATCCTATTCTTAAATTCTTTGTTGTAGCAGTTACCTGTTATGGAATGGCAACTTTTGAAGGACCGATGTTATCACTAAAGAATGTCAATGCCATTTCCCACTATTCTGACTGGACTATAGCGCATGTGCATGTAGGTGCTTTGGGATGGAATGGATTTCTGACGTTTGGTATGATATATTGGTTATTCCCAAGAATTTTCAATACAAAATTGTATTCTAAAAAATTAGCTACCAACCATTTCTGGATCGGCACGCTTGGTATGTTGCTGTATGTAATTCCAATGTATTGGGCATCATTTAAGTCTTATTTCATGATGTCTGCTTTTACACCTGAAGGTCAGTTACAATACCAATTTATTGATATCGTTCAAACCATTGTTCCTTTTTATGTTTTGAGAGGAATTGGTGGTACTATTTATTTGACTGGAGTAATATTAATGATTTACAATCTATGGAAAACTGCCAAAGCAGGTAAGTTTAATAGATATGAATCAGCAGAAGCACCGGCTTTACCTGCTAAGTATATCAAACCAAAGGCTGCCCATTGGCATTCTTGGGTTGAAAGAAGACCAATTACATTACTTGTGTTTAGTTTAATTGTAGTAGGAATAGGTGGTCTCGTAGAGATTGTTCCGACATTTTTGGTTAAAACTAACATTCCTTCGATCGCCAGTGTAAAACCATACACTCCACTAGAACTCCAGGGTAGAGATATCTATGTGAAGGAAGGTTGTTATAACTGCCACTCTCAGATGATTAGGCCATTCCGATATGAAGTGGCTCGATATGGAGAATACTCTAAAGCTGGTGAATATGTTTATGACCATCCATTCCAATGGGGAAGTAAACGTACAGGACCAGATCTTGCAAGAATCGGAGGTAAATACCCTGATAGCTGGCACTTTAATCACATGTTAGAACCAGTATCAATGTCACCGGGTTCGATTATGCCTCCTTATCCATGGTTGTTTGAAAAATCAGTAGATGCAGGTACTACGAATAGTAAGATCCATGCTATGCGACGGCTAGGTGTTCCATATCCTAAAAATTATGAAGCTAAAGCAAATGATGATATGAAGAAACAGGCCAAGTCTATAGCAGAAAGTTTAGCAAAAGATAAAATCGTTATTCAAAGTGATAAAGAGATTATCGCGCTTATAGCTTATTTGCAGAGAATGGGTACAGATATTAAAGCCAAAAACTAATGGGTTATAATTTTTAATTAATTAAAATATTTAGATATGAAATTCGCTAATTATTTGACAAAAATATCCGGAGTATCAATATATCCTTTATTCTCTCTGATTCTTTTCGTCCTCTTTTTTACATTAGTAATAATTTGGGCATACAAAACAGATTCAGTTACAGTAGAGTATATTGAAAATCTACCACTGGAAGATGGAAATACATCTAAATGATCAAGAATAATAGAATAAAAATGAAATCAAAAAAATATTTAATACTGCCTATTATTATTTTAGTAATAGTGCTATTTTCTGGAAATTTCTGTTTGGCTCAAGGAGCATCTCCTGCTGCAGAAACTTCCTTGTTTGCTTCTTTGATGCCTATTGATTGGATATTAATCGGGTTTGCTCTTGTGTTGTTGTTGATCATCATTATTCTTTCCAACACATTGCATTTATCAATGGTCACGTATCAAGCCAATGAAAAGGAGAAGAATCGAAATAATCTTTCAGCCTTGAAAACTCTATTAATTATTGTATGCTTGACAGCATTTATTTCCACAGATGCAAGTGCTGCTAATGGAAGTCTACCTGAGTGGTTGAGTGGGGTGAGAATGATGTTGTATTTTTTTATAATATTGGAATTAGTGACAATTTTAGTGATTATTAATTGGATAAAATACTTCACTGGAATTGAGGAATACAAGAGAACCCAAAAAATTCTGAATAAGGGTAAAGAATGGAGCTTTTCTAAATTATGGATAGCCTTGAATAAATTAAGGCCAATTGAGGAAGAAGGGGAGTTGGACACAGGACACAGTTATGATGGTATCCGTGAGTTAGACAATGCTACACCTCCATGGTTCACATATAGTTTCATTGCATCGATAATTATTGCAGGTATTTATATGTACACATATCATATAGCTTATTCAGCTCCGAATCAATTAGAAGAATACAATACCGAAGTAGCTGAAGCAAGATTGGCTCAAAAAGCATATTTGAGCGGACAAGGAGAAATGGTTGATGAAACTAATGTTACTATGATGGATGCTTCTGCCATTGCTGTTGGCAAATCTATCTATGCTGCGAATTGTGTAGCATGTCATGGCAGCGAAGGGCAAGGCGGTGTAGGTCCGAATCTTACTGATGACTATTGGTTGCATGGCGGTCATATAGTTGATATCTTTAAAGTTGTAAAATATGGTGTGGCTGAAAAAGGTATGAAATCATGGCAGGAGGACTTTTCCGCAAATCAAATTGCTCAATTATCCAGTTATATTAAATCAATTCATGGTACCAACCCTCCTGGCCCTAAGGCACAGCAAGGAGATAAATATGATATTAAGCTTGATCTTATAAGCACTAAAGATTCTTTGGCAACGCCCGCTGTAAATTAATGCAACATAAATGAACGATTTACATATATACGAATCAGGTAATGAAGCTTTCAGAGATCGCATGAGCGGAGTATCTGAAGATGGTAAGCGGAATTGGTTTTATGTAAGTAGAGCTAAGGGAAAATTTACCAAATACAGAGATCTACTTAATTATTTCTATTTCGCATTATTTTTTACTTTACCTCTGATCAGATATAATGGTCGTCCATTTTTCATGTTAAATTTTCCTAAAGGAGAATTCATCCTTTTTGGAAAAATATTCTGGCCTCAGGATTTTTTCATCTTTGCTGTCGGGATGATTACATTAATTGTTTTTATCGTTTTGTTTACAGCTATTTATGGCAGGCTATTTTGCGGTTGGGTTTGCCCTCAAACTGTCTTCATGGAGGGCTTATTCAGAAAAGTAGAGTGGTGGATTGAAGGAAGCCCTACTCAGCAAAAAAAGTTGGATCAATCAGTCTGGAATGCAAATAAGATTAGAAAACGGGGTACTAAACATTTAGTTTTCTTGCTTTTGTCTTTTCTCATTGCGAATACATTTCTAGCATACATACTCGGCAGTGATGAGCTCCTAAAAATCATACGTGAACCGATTACAGAGCATGTATCATTATTGACAGGCATTTTGGTATTTACCGGTATTTTCTATGGTGTATTTGCTTTCGTAAGGGAAATAGTATGCACTACTATTTGCCCATATGGTAGACTGCAGAGCGTAATGCTTGATAAAAATAGTATGCAAGTATCATATGACTTCGTTCGAGGAGAACCAAGAGGAAGGATCAATAAGAAGGAAGAATCTGTGACAGGAGATTGTATAGATTGTAAAAAATGTGTTATAGTTTGTCCTACAGGTATCGATATTCGAGATGGTGTTCAAATGGAATGTGTAGGATGCACTGCTTGCATTGATGCCTGTGATGAGGTGATGGATAAGATTGAACGTCCATTGGGTTTGATAAGATATGCATCTGAAAATCAAATAGCAGATAAGGTCCCATTTAAGTTTACCACACGAATGAAAGGTTATAGTGGCATATTAGTTTTGTTGATGGGAGTTATGTCTTTTCTGATTTTTAGCAGTAGAAGTATTGATGGACAAGTTTCTCGTATTAAGGGTCAATTATATCAAGAATTGCCGGATGAAAAGATCAGTAATCTTTATGATGCAAAAATTATCAACAAGACCAACAAAAATCTACCATTGCAATTTAAATTAACTGATCTCAGTGGAGAAATCAAGATTGTTAGCGCTCATGAATCTTTATTAAAGAAGGAATCATTAAATGAATTTACTTTTTTCGTCATTTTGGACAATAAAGATGTAAAAGAACGAAGTAATAAAATTGGCATAGATGTAATAGCAGATGGAAAGGTTGTTCAAACAATCAAGACTACTTTTTTAGGTCCTTTTAAATAAGTATTAAAAATTAAATGAAGTTTAAATGAATTGGGGACACGGGATATTGGCGGTAATTATTTTATTCGTTTTAGGTATTGGCAGCATGGTGTATGTATCATCTCGTCAGAAGATTGAAATGATGGATGACCAATACTATGAAAGAGAATTAAAACATCAATCTTTAATAGATGGTGAAGAAAACCTTAATAAAGCTCATGGTCATATAACTATATACGATAGCACCAAATATCTAGTGGTGCATATTTCAGAAAACGTTACAGACAGTTTACAGGAGGGAAATTTAAATTTTTTGAGACCTGCAGATAAAAGGTTGGACAGAAATATTGAATTAATTCCTAATAACGGTGTCCAATTAATTCCAAAGTCTTCCCTTGTAAAAGGAAATTATAATGTAAGAGTATCATGGACGAATGGTGTTACGCCTTACTACAAACAGCTTTTCGTTGATGTAAATTAGAATAAAATGTGGCCTTCAATTATTGCAGGTTTGGGAATTGGGTTGGCAGGAAGCTTGCATTGTGTAGGTATGTGCGGACCACTTGCGATGGCACTACCAATGGGACAAGGACGCGATCAACAAATACTAAATATTTTACTTTACAATTCAGGCAGAGCTATTACGTATGGGTTACTAGGATTGTTGTTTGGCTGGTTAGGCAATAATTTCTTCATAGCAGGATACCAACAGGTCTTATCTATTTCAGTTGGGATTGGAATTTTGCTTCTTTATTTCATTAACAGCTCTAAAACTAATCTATTTCCTTTTATAAATAGATTTACGAATGCGATTAAAAATGCATTGGTTACTCAAATGAAAAGTAAAAGTTTATTCAAATCCTCTTTATTAGTTGGAATCCTAAATGGTTTGCTTCCATGTGGAATGGTCTATCTGGCTATAGGCTCTGCTATGGCCACGGGAAGCATTCAAAATGGTACATTGTTAATGTTCTCTTTTGGTCTTGGTACAATCCCATTAATGACATTATTGATGATATTTGGAAAAAGTATTAAGTTTTCGTGGAGGCTACAGCTAAAAAAAGCTTTGCCAATAATGGTCGTTTGTATGTCAGTGTTACTAATCCTTCGCGGATTAAATCTTGGAATTCCATATGTAAGTCCCCATCTTAATGTGGAAGGAACTACGCCAAAGATGATCCATTGTGATTAGATAAAGTGAGAAAGTGAGAAAGTGAGAAGGGGTTGGATAAGTGATATGTGATAGGGTGATCGGGTGATCGGGTGATCAGATAATCAGATACCCAAAAACATCTACTTTATGAATAATTTAATCTTGTTTAAAAGGGCCAACAGCTAAAAGCCATTAGCTAATTGACAATTCTATGGACTTAAGAATCTATCTTTTGGCTTTAACCCAAATTCTAATAATCTTGAAGCTGCAAAGAAGCCTTCATCCAGATTTATTACATTAATTTTAATAAGTTTTTGATCGAAGCAATAAACAGTTAAGCCATTTAGTTTATCTAAAGTTACGATGGTTCCGGGCAGTATACGTTCTGTCACTGCATCATCACAGATTTCAGCATCTGTTAAGCAAATACCCATATTGTTTATATAAGTACCTGCACCTTTATTCCAAGGATTACAGGCATTAATAAGTCGAATAACCTGCCATCTACTCATGGTGTTCCAATTGATCATGAGATCTGATGCAAGAGGATTTTTAAAATAGAAGGCTTTAGTTTGATCCTGTTTAACAGAAGGGAGAGGCGAATCTACTGTAAACATTTCCAATAGTCTTAATGCCATTGAAGCACCAAGAAAACTTAATTTCTTTAGTTGTATCCCAAATGTGTCTCTATCATCTATGGCAATTCTTTCCTGCATGACCATAGGGCCATTATCTATTTTTTTATCTACCACATGGACTGAAATACCACTCTCGGATTCACCATGGAGCATTTGAGCAAGAATAGGATTTGGTCCGCGATATTTTGGTAAGATTCCGTAGTGAAAATTTAAAAATTTATTCTGGAGGATTTTAAGAACCGAATTTGGGATGATAAAAGCAAATGTCATCATCCATGCCGTGGTAATATTCTTTTCAGTAATTAAGGTCTGAAGCTTAATTTGTAAGTTTTGTTTATTTACTTGTAATAAAATAACTCCTGTACCGGATAGAATTTGATTAAGCAATGTAAATAACGATGTATTTTCTTCAGGAACTACTACAGCTTTTAGATTACCTTTCATGTATAACTGTTGCATAGCAGGGAGTGCCAACTCATTATTACATAAAATCATAATGTTGATGGGGCCAATCATATACAGAGATAGGTATTTCTCCAGGAAGTGTAAAGTTCATCAGGGATCTGTGCAACCATTTCCTGCCATGGTTCTGTTGTATCAGAGATTGTTTCTTCAATTGTTATTTGAAGTCTACCGCTTGCGCTAACTAGATAAGCCGGTGCAATAATATATCTCTCTTTATTTATAAATATTGTTCCACGAGGACTTTTAATTTCTTTGCTTATTAGCTGTATGATTGCTGATTCACAATTTGGAGTGTTTTTAAGTTGTTGGAGATATTCCATAACCAATAGGGCAGTTTCCCAACCTTGCATCGAAAAGAGATTTGCTTCTTTATTGTTTTTAGCCCTGTAATATTCTAAGAAAGCGTGGTTGATTTTATTTTCAAGCTCAGGCACCCAAAAAGTGTATCCTCTAATATTCATTGGAACATCAGGCTTAGGCTCTTCAAAATCTCCAGGTGTACAATCAAACATCATGGGCGAACAATACCAATTCAGATGCGCTTTGCTACTTATGTCAGCAAGTTTTTCATAAAAAAAACGCGCAGAATCTCCACTAAAAATTGCCAATAAATTCTTTACATCAGCACTCTCTTCAATGAAAGTCGTTAATGTATCCGTGTTAAATGCTTCTTTTTTATAATGACTTACGTAATTATGTTCAATTGTTCCGCCGGAATTTGTAAATGCGTTAGTCATGGCGTGTGTATGTCTATAACCTCCATCAAAAAATGAGGTTGCCAGGATAGCCGTTATTCCCTCTGCCTTCTTAGTAACATATTTTCCGGTAAGGAAACAGCATAAAGAATCATTGAGAGAATGAAATATGGTGTTTTTTATTTGTGATATGGATATATCAGGATAATTAGCACCGGCATTTACAATGATAAGTAGCTTTCCGGCTGCAGCAAATAGAGGTGAAAGCTTAGCAGCATGGTAATCTTCAAGATATGCTATTACCAACTCAGCATTATCGACAATTAAATATTTCTCAGCTACAGCATACAACTCTTCATCTTTAAGACCATAACCGATAATGTCTATCTTGAAATCAAGGTCAGTATATTTATGGTACTCGAAACTAGATTTTACACCTTGAAGAAAGTCCATGCCAATAGAAGGATAAAGAGTCGATCCTGGCAGTAATATTCCAATTGTCATGCTTTTGTAAAGAAAATTGAATTTATGTAAAGTTATTAGATTCTTTGGGAAGATGTTAGTGTTAAATACACATAAAGACTCAACTAATTATAAATAAATATTGAGCCCTTGTTTGGTGAATCAGCAAATTTAATGAAAATATACTTTTTAATTTCTTGCCGGAAAAATACCTTGCATGCAAATAATAAAATTAACGCCTAAAACTGGCTGTATGTTATTGACCGGTATAGATCCTCCGACCGGTGATGCAGTGAGAGCGGTATTCATATTAGCTAAACTGCTTCCATTATTAGTTGTTGAATACATATCCGTCCCATCAAGAGTAGCCGGATAGTTTCCCTGTGAAACATCTGCGGTTCCAGGCACAGCCGTAGCTGGCATTGTTATGGTGCCGCTGAGAGGATGAGTATGGGCAGGAAAATTAGCATTGGTAATTGTCTTAGTTTCATTACCAGCAGATTCTCCTAGAGAGTAATATGACAGGCCGGGTCCCTGACCCATCCCAACTGGAATTCTACTCCTAAAATCCGGTAACCCAAAAGTAGATTGACCATTTCCTCCATATGTTGTGCCAAGTATTGAAAATAGTGCCGTATTCGATGCGATACTTAATATCTGAGACTGACATATTGCCCAAAACTTTGGTCCAAAATTGCCCCCAAACATTCTTATTTCTCCTATTGTTCCTTCCATGTTATTTCTACTAAATTATATTATTAGTTAATTTTGAGTTGGGTAAATTCCATATAAGCAAATGATAAAGTTGATAGCTAAGTAAGGCTGTTTATTATCTATTGGAGCATTGCCATTACCTACTTGGGGCGCTACAGTTAATCCGGTAAAAGTAGCTGGTGCCATTGAGCTATTATCAGAGGTAGTTCCATAAATTGATTCACCATTTCCTGCCGGAAAATTATTGACTGATACCGGTGTTTGACCATCACCGTTAGCACTTGCTATACCTGCATTACCTGAAACACCGTGTGAATGGTTACTTATGTTGTCTACAGTGAGCGTATTTGATTCGGTGCCAGTAGATTGACCAAGCACATAGGAACTAAGTCCTGGGCCTTGCCCGGGCTGAACCGGTGTCCGACCTCTAAGATCCGGCAATCCAAAAGTAGTCTGTCCGTCACCTCCATAAGTGGTTCCAATTAAAGAAAATAACGCATCATTTTCACTTATAGCCAATAATTGACCATTACAAAAAGCCCAAGAAGCAGGTGGAAAATTGCCTGCAAACATCCTTATTTCTGACATAGTCCCTTCCATGGATATAAAATTTAAAATTTCTTGATAATAAAAATTTGATTAATTTCTAGATGGAAAAATACCTTGTAAACAAATAATATAATTAATACCTAAAGAAGGCATTATATTGTTTACAGGTGTTCCACCGGAACCTCCCAAATTTAGTGCAACTGTGGCTGGTTTCATTGCACCACTGCCTGAAGTCTTATATTTAGGACTCCCATCATTCGAAAAATAATTTCCAACAGGAGTAGGAGAATCGGCCGGAGTCGTGGTAGTTAACATTTTGGCACTACCTGAAATGACATGGGTATGAGCAGGAAGATTAGTATTAATTAATGTATTATTTTCGGTCCCCATAATTTGACCTTCAACAATATTGGACAACCCTGGTCCTTGACCAACGCCTATTGCAGTCCTACTTCTCATATCAGGCAAAGAAAAAGTTGTCGTTCCATTACCACCAAAGGTCGTTCCTAATATAGAAAATAGCGCCTGATTCTGTGCAATAGGTAATAGTTGACCACTACAATATGCCCAGTATTTGGGGGCAAAGTTTGCAGCAAACATGCGGATTTCTCCAATATATCCTTCCATTATTTATAGTGAAATAGGGTTAAATAAAATTACAAAGACTAAATATAGGAAACATTATTTTGTTAATATGCTTTATTTAAAAAAAATAATGGAAAAATTAATTTAAAACCCAATTCAACATATAAGGATAAGATTTTACCCCTAGAGCATCTGCATTTTTTTCATCGACGGTCATCCCCTTCCATTGAAGCATGGGTACACCAAAATATTGTTTATTATTAAATGAATCTGCAATATGATTTCCACCATTTTTATACCCCTCTTCATGGAATACAAAATATGGGTCAATCTTGAGATGGATACAAGCAGCATAGGACCATGCTATGGCCATCATCTCTTCAGCCTCTCTGTGTTCTCTTTTTTCGATTGTTAGAGCGTTAAGATATACTCTTTCATTAATAGGAACTACAGCCAAATGCCCTGCTTCGTGTAAAATATCACCTGGGTATTGCAGATGATCTTCATCTATTAATAAAATGCCATCCTTTATTGAGAGGCCAGGCAAAAATGTAGTTTCAAACAACTTTTCAAACCTGGTTTCTATTCCTATATCTGCAATGAATATCAGGCATTTTTTATAATAATCATAGATATTATTATCGCTCAATGATTCATGTCTTCTATTTTGCATACTTCATAATCTTATTAAACCTAAAAATCAACATGATTTTAATTAAAGTACAAATTTTTAATTTCTTAAAATATATTTCTTCTTGCATAAATATAACAATGAAATTCAATAAAACAAGAATAAAGCAGTTGTACCTGGACAATACTTTCAGTAAAATTATTATCTTATTAGAAATTTTAATATTTTTACTTTTAAATATACATTTTAATAGTACTTTGCACAAGGTAGAAACCTAAACTAACCGCTTACTATCATGAATACTAGAAGAAAATTCTTTTTAAATGGCAGCATGGCTGCCGTTGCGATATTAACAATTGATCCATTTAAAAGCATTGCAAATAGTCTTGGCTCTTTAGTTGACATACATGCAAGTAATATAAATTCTGTTGCTATGACTCATTTTGGGAAAGTTTTTCAAAATGGTAACTCGCAAGTAGTCAAACAATTTGCAAAACTTAAAAACAAATATTCGAATTTGGTTTTGCTGCAAAAAGGTAAAAACACATCAGACAATCAGCATGATCAGTTTTCATTTATTGATAGCTTGAATTCAATATCAACAAAAGATTACGATATTATATTTAGAGGTAAAACTAAAATTGGAATTATTACCTATGGTGATGGATTAGATCCAATCAAAAATGTGAATGATATAGCAATATTTTTGAAAGAACAGAAAAGTTGCAATTTGGTAGTTTGCCTATCATCCTTAGGATTTAAATCTGAAAATAGTTTTAATGACCTCTCTTTGGCAGAATCTTCAACTCACATTGATATTATTGCTGGGGTTCATATTAGTAATTACTGTAAGCAACCATATATTTCCCGGAACAAAAATAAAGAAGAAGTTATAATCAATTATGCTGGTTCAGATGGTCTTGCATTCCACACAATTGAAATTGGTTTTGATAAAAGTGGTTCAAAAAATCATGCTAAATTCACAAAAATTTGCAAAACTACACTGGCGTAGGTTTATCTATTGAATGAAAGTACTTAAATACCTTCAGCTTCCATTTTTTTTTAATGCAGGTGTAATGCTAAGAGAAGTAGAAATTCTTGCAGATCTGCATTGGAGACCTCATTATCAGGTAAAACATTATGAAGGTGAATGGAGTGCTATTCCACTGCGAAGTATAGATGGTAAATCAGACAATATTATAATTTCACCTTCTAATGATAAAGAATATGGCGATACTGAGTTTTTGGAAAGAAGCCCATACTTTACCAATATTTTGCATAACTTTAAATGTGAACTTCAAGCCGTACGGTTGCTTAAATTAAATGCAGGAAGTTCGATAAAAGAACATCGTGACGCAGATTTAAATTATGAAAAAGGAGAAGTGCGCTTCCATATTCCCGTCATTACTCATTCTGAAGTTGAGTTTATTCTTGATAATGAAAGATTATATTTGAAAGAGGGTGAGTGCTGGTATATGAATTTTAATTTGCATCACCACATAAATAATAAAAGTAGCATTGATAGAATACATTTGGTAATTGATGCCGCGGTTAATGATTGGGTCATAGATTTATTTAACGATGCTGATTGTCCCATAAAAAAAGAAATTGAAGATACTTCTCGCAAATTTAATGTAGCAACTACAAATCAAATTATCCAAAATTTATTGGAAATGAATACAGAAACCAGCATTAAAATGGCAAACGACTTAGCGAAGGGTTTATAGTTCTTTAAATACTTGTAACCCTAATCAGCATTTTAATCCTTTTCTTCGCTTTATCAAAATTATTACAAAATCTATGATTGTCAATTTGCGCTTAAAAAAACTGTTTATTTATAGTTTTACAGGAGCAATCACCTCTTTTTTAATAGTTTACTTCTATACCAATAGGCTAATCTTTTCATTGTTATTAGCTTTATGCGATTTGCTTTTGAAGACTATCTTGTTTTACTTTATCAATTTATTGTTTAGTAAGTCCAAATTTAAAGCAAAACCTGCCATTATATTTTTAACAGGGTTAAGTGGTTCAGGTAAGACTACTATAGCAAAATCGCTTATTCAAAAATATAAAAACCTTGGAGTGAAAGTAATTTTGTTAGATGGGGACGATATTAGAAAATATATACCTCAAACTGGTTTTGATGAAGAATCAAGAAAGAAACATAATTTGAATGTAGGATATATGTCTTCTCTGCTCGAAAGTCAAGGTCATGTCGTAGTTGTTTCCTTAATATCACCGTACATTGAAACGCGCAATGATATTAGAAAAATGTGCAAAAGAATGATTGAAGTTTATGTCAAAACTGATATAAACATATGCATCAAAAGAGACCCAAAGGGTTTGTATGCTAAAGCTATTTCTGGAGAAATAAAAGAATTTACTGGAATCTCGGCTCCATATTACGCACCCCTTAGCCCTGAAGTAGTTGTTGACACAGAGTTATTAAATATTCTGGAGTGCACTGAATTAATTTTTAAAGAAGCAAATAAATGAAGTTCAATTTATTTATAGGACGCTATCAAAGTCCTCACAAAGGCCACATGCACATCTTTGAAACCTATTTAAAAAAAGGTATGCCAGTGTTGATCGCTATTAGAGATGTCGAAACGAATGCAGATAATCCATTAACTGGATTTCAAATAAAAGCGATTTGGGAAAGAATTTACGCTAATAATCCGTTGGTGCAAGTGATAATTATTCCTGATATCTCCTCTGTGAATTATGGAAGGCAAGTTGGTTACGAAGTAAATGAAATAAATGTTGATGCTAATTTAGCATCTATATCCGCGACAGAAATAAGAAAACAGATTTTGATTGGAGAAAATACCTGGAAATCTTCAGTGGATGAATCTGTTCATGAAATGCTGACAGACTTTATAAGTTCAAAAAAATAATTATTTATGAGATATAGTTATGGTCGTGCACTTAAAAATTGGATACCCATTAAATTACAGTCAGATCATGAAATTTTATGTCAATGGCTATACGTTGGTGATAAAAAGTTTACTGATCCTTTTTTTGACGAAACAATATCAAGATGCCGCAGTATCCCTGAAAATGGACATTTAAAAAAGAGCATGAGTTCGACGGACTTTTTGAGTGATTTAGTTAATGATATGGACGTAATTGAACCAACAGCTTTTATTTTTCATATTTCACGTTGTGGTTCAACTTTGATTTCTCAAATGTTGGCAACTCAGCCATCTAATATAGTACTATCTGAAGTTTCATTTTTTGATGACTTGTTGCGTTTTGGAAAAAAAGCAAATTGTCTTTTAAGTATCTTGCCGCAAATAAAAGCTGCAATAAGTATTTATGGACGAAAAAGAAATGCAGAGGAATGTCGGCTTTTTATAAAATTAGATAGCTGGCATATACATTTTTACGAAGAATTAAGAATGATATATCCGAATACACCTTTTTTTCTCTTATTCAGAAATCCTCATGAAGTTTTGCTTTCACAACAAAAAAAAAGAGGAATGCAGTCAATTCCAGGTTTAATAGAACCAGAGATATTTGGATTCAATCTAGAAGTACTTAACATTTCAGATCTTGATAAGTATATGTCTATGGTGCTAGAAAGTTATTTACTCAAATTTGATGAAGTGCTCCAAAACGACAAAAACTGCTATGCACTTAATTATCATCATGGAGCAATGCAAATGATAGACACAATTATATCAAAAACGAAAATCCATATTACCAGAGATGAAAGGAATGCTATGGAGCATAGAATACTTTACAATGCCAAATATCCCGATACAATTTTTAGCGAAAAGCCTTCTCAAGAGTTAGTGCCAGAATATTTGCAAAAATCAGTTGCATTATATAAAAGGATTGAAAAGCAAATACTTTCAGAATAATAATATCTTTCATGACTGATTTTATATTTCTGCCCACATCCTAAACAAATTGCTATGTGTTTGTAGTAGGAGATTTGTGGCAGGCGCATTTGGTGCTTCCTGATACAAAGCGCTGTGGACCTGGTTTAATTGAAAAAGTATCTGACGCTGTTCAGCATCCTTAACATTACTTTGTATCCATGTCACAGCAGCTAATCTTTCTCCTCGTTTTATTTCATTAACGCAATGCAAGTATTGGCAGGGATATAAGACCGCATCGCCTTTTGCCGGTTTAAAAGATGTAACCGTTGAGTCTGACTGAATGACAAGTTCTCCACCTTCATAAGTATCAGGTTCGCTTAAAAATACTGTCATCGCCAAGTCTGTCCGAATAGGCGGATTTCCCATAATGGGACTATCTACATGCCAACCATAATATTTTCCTGGAGTGTATTTGCTTACTATAAATGGAAAAACATCCTTCGGCAAGGCAGCTATATTAAATAATGGACTTTGTTTCAAGGCATTATTTATGATTTCATGAATATTTTCTATACTCTCATTACCTGGTGCCAATTGAAGATTATTCTTCACATCTTTGGCTGCTAAACTAGCAGTCAATTTACCATCAATAAATTCCGATTTAGCAATCAACTTATCGATTTCATTCAATTCTTCTGCAGTTAATAAAGAAGGAATATGAAATAATTTCTGGCTCATTGTCTGTGTTTAAAAATTAATAATAGGTAAATATAGCCTATAAATATCTTTCACTTCGAATATAATATTTTAAATATTTTCATTCTATTACCAAAGTATTTATACCTTTATTTCTGTACATTTCTTGCAATGAGTAAAAGAATAATTAATATTTCTGATTCAATTGAGATCGGTAATTTGGGTGTAATGCACTTGAAACGTTACTGGCAAAAATGTCAGCTTAAAAAGGATGGTTCTTTAGCATCTGATGCTTTTCCTGAAGAATGGAATATTGATATTACTCTTTTGTCTGCACTAGGATTGGGTTTGGAGCAAACTCTAAAAGAAATATATAATACATTAAAGGATTTCAATGATTTTGAGAACTGGGTACTTTCTATAAATGATGGCGAGTTGCCTAAGGAAAAAATTGAACAATTCAACAGATATATACATAATCGAGAAAATGGAATTGTGGAAGGAGAAATTGAAAAATTCTTGGATGAATCCGATATTAGTTTCTGGAATGAAAATGGATATTTAATTATTAGAAATGTTATATCCGGCCAAGATTGCGAAGATACAATCAATGCCATTTGTGATTTTATCGATATCGAAAGAGATGATCCTTCAACATGGTACAATGATCACCCTGCTCGTCAGGGAATCATGGTCCAACTCTTTCAGCATCCTGCTTTAGAGAAAAATCGATTATCAGCAAAGATCAGAAAAGCATACGAACAGTTATGGTCAAGAAAAGATCTTTGGGTCAATACTGATAGAGTAGGTTTTAATCCGCCGGAAACCTCCTCTTGGAAATTTCCAGGACCAAAGATGCATTGGGATGTAAGTCTCGCAATGCCTATTCCTTTTGGGTTACAGGGTATTTTATATTTAGCAGATACCGCTTCCAATCAAGGAGTTTTTACATTAGTTCCAGGATTTCATAATAAAATAGAATCATGGTTAGGAAGTTTACCACCATCAGTAAATCCACGTAACGAAGACATTTACGCTTTGGGGACAAAACCCATTGAAGCGAAGGCAGGTGATTTTATTATCTGGCACCAGGCATTACCGCATGGAAGCAGCCCAAATTCTTCCGAATTACCCAGGTTTGTACAATATATTAATTACGCACCCTTGGACGCAGAGGTAAATGAAGTATGGATTTAAAATTAGAAATCAGAAATTAGAAATTAGAATGATTTCCGCAAACGAACTTCTTTACTTCAATTATTAGCTGCCCAATAATTATATCAAGAAGTTCCGCCCGCGCTTATTACCCATTACTTATTACCCATTACCTATTCGTCTGAACCACTGATTTAAATGATTATTATGATTTCACTGATTTAAAATTAGAAATCAGAAATCAGAAATCAGAAATTAGAATGATTCCGTAAAAGATCATTGAAAATCAACTCAATCCTTGCCCTAATGCCCATCATTAAGTACAACTATTCAATCGAAGTTATTACCCATTACCCATTACCCATTACCCATTACTCATTACTCATCACCCATCTTCAACTATTCCACTGCCACCCACATTCCCGGTACTCTTGCACTTACCGTATTATTATACATTGCACTGCATGTTGTAGCTGGAACAAAACTTTTACCGCTATAGGCTGCTATAAGTTTAGTTTTAAATGTTTTTGAACTACTTGGTCGAAGATCAAAGAAATAATTCACTCTATCGTCTCTAATATCTGCATAATCATAATAAGCACCATTGTTCGGATCTATCATTCCTTCCTGCATTCTGTCATTGACTATCTCCCAGCCAGATGGAAAGATCTGGGTAAGGGCTAATTCCTGTATTTCTATTGAATAATTTGAAATATTTGTAACGGTTGTAGATGTGTAAAACTCTGTCCCCTTTTTGATGTTAGCAGGATTTAATGCGTTACCATTTTTGTCGGTATAGTTTATGGAAACAGATATATTGTCAGCCTGTTTAGTCTGATCGGTCAATGCTGGTTTGCCTTTTTGAACCATGGTTACATATAATACACCAGAACCTTTGTTTACAATCTTTGAATTCTGAACATTTTGCTTAGAACCAAATTGAACATAATATGTAGATTTTGTTTCGTTTAATGATATTGCCTTTCCACCCATCGTATAAGTTGCATTGATTCCAGAAGAAGGTGGATATTTTTTCAAATACTTAGCTACTGACCAAAGGCCATAGGATAGGCTATAAGTAGCATACCAGCTGCCGCTACCCATTTTTGTTGCCATGGATTTTGCTACATTTGCTGCATTTAACTTATCTTCTACCGATACAAGCGCATTTAACAGTATAGCTTGGTCTCTGAGGTCGGAACCGAATGTATAACCAAATTCAGCATATTTTGGAACGTCTTTATTTGCTTGGGCAAGCAATGCTTTTGAAACGTCCTTTTTGCCTATTATTGCGTAAGATGCGGCTAAGTAAAATTTACTTGGATTGGAAAGTGTTTTTAATTCTTTTAATTGATTCATCGAACCAAGTTCAGGACTCCCTGCTAGTGCAAGAGTATACAATCGGTAAGCTTGATCTATATCTGCATTGTGCGCATACAAACCTGCAGCCAACTGTTTAGGTTGCCAAAGTTTAGCAATTTTCTTCTGGTTATTAAGCCAACTGTCATAAGTACCTTGTGGAATGTTATAACCTGCTTTTTTAGCTTCTATCATAAAATGACCGGCATAATTGGAAGTATATTGGTCTACATAATCACTTCCAGGCCAATAGCTGAACCAACCTTCCGAATTCTGAAAATTAGAAATCTTGCTGATGGCTATATCTACCATGGATTTAATCTTGTCCTTATTGGTCTGAGTCAATGGTACGACATCATTGAGGAACAACTGAGGGAAAGCCTTTGAAATAGTTTGTTCAAGGCATCCATATGGATAATCGATCAGCTGATCAAGATTTTTGGCAATATTCATTGATGGGAAAGTTGAAAATTCTAGTGTAGTCGTATTTGTGCCATCCATACCTACCTTTTCTGCACCAATATCCATGCTTTGCCCTGCAGCAATCACATAGTCTTTAGAGACTGTTATAGGCATATTGGGATTACGAACCTCGATCTCAATTGTCTCCCTTGTAAGTTCTTTGCCACTTTCTGCAGTAATTTGAATAATAGATCGACCCTCTTTATTACCTACGGAAACAGGAAAGTATAACATTTTCTCACCGGGTCCTTCAAAAACAAGATTTTGTCCTGAAGCTGATTGTGGTATTAAGTTATTTGATTTGTCTAATATATTGACTTTAACATCTCTAATGTTAGATTTTGTTACGAAAACATTGACTGGAACGTTGAAAGTTTCTCCTGGACTTAAAACTCGAGGAAGCGTAGTTGACACCATTAAAGGTTTTATCACTTTGATGCTTTGATTGATTGAACCAAATGCCTTTTCATTGCAAGCCACAACCATAGCTCTGACTGACCCCATATAATTCGGTATTGAAAAACTGTGTTTTGCCTTTTCACCTTTTTTCAATATAAATGGACCAAGATTTACTACAGCAGGTATGAATCTATTCGCCTTTGGAGCTCCTTCTACTTGTGCAGCAGCCATATCGCCACCAACTGCAAAAATATTTGCGAGACGACCACCATATGCGCCGATCACATAGTCAAATAAATCCCAAGTTCTAATAGCAAGCGCTGATTTTGCATAAAAATGATCATATGGATTAGGCGTTTTAAATTTTGTTATGTCCAATAATCCTTCATCGACAATCGCAATAGTATATGACATTGCTTTTCCATCTTTTTCAGATACAGTGAAATCTACTTTTTTATCAGGCTGAATCTCACCAGGTATTTCCAAAACAGGTTTAAGAATCAGGCCAGGATTTTCAATTTTAAATGGAAGTACACCATACATCCTAAGAGGAAGGTCATTTCCGGATTGATTATGAGGCTGAATTAAAGTGACAAATGCGTAGCAATTGGAGCCCATCTCATCTGTGGTCTTAATACTAATTTTATTAGCACCTTCCTTACAATCCACCCATTGATGACTAACTAAGCTATTTCCATTTTCAATTGTTATTAAGGCACGGCTATTTGAGGGAGATGAAAAACTAAGATTGATATCTTCACCAATTTTAACCGTCTTTTTGTCCATTCCCAATGGAAGAGATGTGGCGATATTTGCCATTTGATCGAGACTGGCATAGTCAGGATATCCTGAATAAAAGAAAGAACCTGTAGTGTGAGGACTTGCATCTGAAGTAACTTTAACAAAATATCGTCCCCAAGTCGAAGGTTTGAAATCCATCGATACTTTGCCATTTGTACCTGTCTTTTTAGTAATAGTTTTGATAGGAACTGAATTGAAATTTCCTGTATAATATGAAGCGTCGCTGTATCCGCCTTCCCACCACCATCTCCAATCTACCTTGTAGATTGTCACAGTCATATTGACATTGGAAATTGGCTTTCCGAATTGGTTAAGAGCAACGCCTGTTATATCTGCATTTTTTCCTTCTTCGATAGTTGGTTCTCCCCATTGATTGCTGGGCAATTTGACACCCACATATGTTTTATATGGGGAATATGTTCCTGTTGTATAATCGATGCTGAAGTTGCCTCCGGGTTCAAATACCGTAGTTTTAAACACTACTTTACTTATTTGCTTAATATCTTCATTTGGATTAATTTGCATAGTAAGATTCGCATTGCCACCGTCGTCTGTGTTTCCATCAAAAACTGTACGTTGGAATGATTGATCACTTCCTTCATTAATAAATGCAAAGTCTTCATATGAAGGAAATGGAGTAGAGGAGGATCTTAGATTGGCATCTATGACAGCTCTCAAATTGGCTGCTACAGTGCCGATCAGCCATGTACTGTTTAACTTAGCACTGACAGAAGATGTTCCTGCCATTAAGCTACCTTTATCAGCTTCGAAATTGATTTTAAGCCTATTGGGTTTGATAGTTTCTACATTGAGAAGTTTCGTAAAAGTTGCTCCCCCAACTTTTACACTTGCCGCCCAAACACCTGTTGGAGATTCACTTGTAGTGGCCAAATGCATAGGAATGATCTCGCCCTTCTTATAATTAAAAATAGTTTTTGAAACAACCACATTTCTTGGGTCGCGCCATTCCAGCTGTATCGGATGTCTGACAGGTAATGTAGATGCTTTGTCTTCAATAATACAATTAAGGAAAATCGAATCACCGGGTCTCCAAACACCTCTTTCAGCGTATAAATATGCCTTAAGTCCCTTCTGATATTCTTCACCCGTGACGTCAAACTTACTTAGGGATAGAGACTTTCCATCGTCCAGTAGCAAATAACTTTTCTCTTCTCCTTTCTCCGCGATGACCATGAAGGGCTTTCTGTCCAATTTAACCTTTAGTATTCCGTCACCGTCACTTGAACCTTTATTTATAACTTGTTGCTGGTAATCATAATAGGTTACCTCAGCACCGCCTAATGCTTTAGCAGTGATAAGATCAGTGGTCACTGAGAAAAATTCTCCTTGGTCATTTCCTTTCGCGATTAACCCAATTGAAGATTTGTAGACACTTTGCACTGCAAAATGTTCTTTACTATAGTACATTGACTTGCATGGATTATTTCTGTCTTCATAATTGTAGTCATCATAACTGAAATCAGTGGCAAAACCATTATAGTTGTTGTCATAAAAGCTTTCTATTGGCTCATCATAACTTTGCCTCATAGGTTCTAGCGCTTTCTCTTCCCACGTTACTTTATCTCCTGTGCAATTGTATGTAGAGTATGCATTTCTAAAGCCAAGTCTGATCTGGTATATTGCATTTTTGTCAGTAGTAATAAGCTTATTGAGATCAAGACCATATTTCACCCAGGAGGATTTATTGATTGCCGAATTAAGACTTGAAAGCTGTATTTTTTGTTGAAGGACAATGTTTCCAACACGATTAACATCATAATCATCTTCATATCCTGAATAAGTTTGGTAATATTGAAGAATGTTATTGGAATATATTTTAACAACTTCTATATCAATAGCATTTAGATTGATAGCTTCGAAAGGAAGGATAAGGCCATCATTTTCTGGCATGATGTTACCTTTATTGACGAATCTAACAGCTGGTTTGGTATCCATGAAATTTACTTGCTTTGACCAAGGTTTGCCTAAGGCTTCTTCATGTGTATTTTTAATAGAAGGACTGACATTGACAGTTTGATTTCCTGTGATTCTTGTAGCTGGAAAAACTTTAATATTATTACCTTGAACTGCATATGTGATCAGTTGATCATAATCCTGAATAGTGATTAAACCTGCAAGGTCCTGTGTTGTAAGAATAGGATCAGAAAAATTTACGATAAAATAGAAGTCATCTTCATTGTTGAAGAAGATATCATGCACTTCAAAAGTGCCAATTGGTGCCATCTTAAGATCCTGAGTCGATTTAGCAGGTACAGAAATGGATTCTCCATTTAATTCAACTTTGATTTTCTGTTCACTGTTATTTCTGCTCAATCCACTAATGACGAAGTCGTGCGTAAGCCCATCATTGCTGTGAGCCCATTTTACATTGCCGGTTTGTGGTTTAACAATTGATTCAATATTTTTATTTTCATCTGCATCAGCAGTTAGGATTTTACCTTTATAATTGGTAGCAGCGTAATCCGAAGAAGAAACAGTCTCCCAGCCATTCCATTGTACAGAATAATCTTGTTTTATGGTTTGAAGTGAAAAATTAAAATTCTTAAATTCTCCAGGGACGTTATCATGTATTTTGCCGATATTTATAGATACGTCATAGCTTTTATTACTTTCAAATGATTCAGTTGGTTTGAAGATTAGTGTTTTTTCATCCTGCCAAATAGCCTTACCTTCTACACTTGGTGAAATGGTGAATGCATCTGATTCAACGTATCCACCAACAGACTTTTTTTCAACCATATTATTGGCGAAAACGACTTTTATTGGTTGATTTTTCGATATTACACCTGAGGTGTTTGCAAAAACGTATGGATTCTTTTCTGCATTAATCTTAGCTTTTTTGCAGGAAAATAAGGTACAAACCAAAAGTAAAATAAAAGTGTAGGAAAGAAATTGTTTGTTGAACATGGTAGAAAGTTTTTATTTTAAGGATGTATTGTATTAACAATTAATTGTTTAAATGCTGTTATTTAAAGTTTAGGATTAATTATACAGAAAATTATTGGTGTAGAAATGAAGTATTTTAGTTTAGATAACGTCGAAACCCTTATATTATTTAGGTTTACGGTACAATAAAGATACAATGGATTTTATATAATATAGGAAATTAATATATTAATAATAATGTAATATGTAATTAGAACAAAATGAAGTTGTTTATTTTAGAACTATGGTAGGGTAGGCTCTCAAACCATTCTCTAATTTTTATAAGGTGCTTTTCAATTCAAAATATTTTCAAAAATATTTATATATGAACCTTGATTTGTTATCTTTGCCTTATAAATAAAGATCATGAGTCAGGAAGAAAAGAAAAACGCATCAAAACAATGGATGATATTTGCTGTATCTACGGTAATCATTATCGCCATGTTAATATATGTACCTACCTTCTTTTGGGTAGTACTCCCATTCCAATTGACCTCTTTTGCTTATGCAATGGATTGGGTTTAAGTAGCAAATCGGCTTATTAGAAATAAAAGGATATCTTGAATAAAGATGTCCTTTTTTAATTTTTAAGAGTGTTTGACCGTAGAGAATTTAAAAAAAGACCAATAAAATGAGTTTCATTTTAGATCTATAATCCATCATAGATAAAAATCTTTCCTACCGATAAGACCCTCATCAGTACTTATTATATCCTTTATTTTTTCGTATATTAAGGTATCATTTTCAAAATCAAGATCATCTATGTGGATCACATAAACAGGTATGTCTTTGATTGATGAAAAGTAATTTAAATAGGCTTGAGATATCCCCGATAAGTATTCAGGTTGAATTTTTTTCTCAAATTCTCTATTTCGCTTGGCTATATTTTTAAGCAATGATTCGACAGGTCTATGAAGGTAAATGATCAACTCTGGTTGGATCAGTTGTTGATTTAGTTGGCTATATAGTTTGTAAAATAAGCCGTATTCCTGATCATTTAAGTTTTCCTGAGCGAATAAAACAGTTTTATGAAAACAATAATCAGCAATTATTATTTCATGAAACATATTGCTGACGCTCAATTCTTGTTGCATTTGCTTGTGTCGCTCAGACAAGAAAAAAACCTCCACAGGAAATGCAAATCTTTCTTTGTCTTCATAGAAAGCTATGAGGAATGGATTTTCGTCAAATCTCTCAAGTATTGCCAATGCATTATTTTCAGCAGAAAGCATTTTGGTCAAAGTCGTCTTCCCACTCCCAATATTACCTTCAATGCAAATAAAATTATACTTCAATTTCGCTATTTCTAACTTCCAATTTCTTATCTCTGACTTCTGACTTCTTATCTCTTACTTCTGATTTCTGACTTCTGACTTTAACCTTACTCCATCATCCTTACTTCTCCCATATCCTTGCATTCATCGTACAATTCCCAAATTGATTTATTCAATACCGGGTGAATGTAATCAGGGATAATATCCAAAAGAGGGGTTAATATAAAGCCCCTTTCCTGAATGCGAGGATGTGGAACTTGAAGATTTTTCTTGTTAATAACTTCGTTGTTGTAGAAAAGTATGTCGATGTCAATATTTCGATCACTTATACCTTTTTCGCTCCTGACTCTGCCCATGGATTTTTCTATCTGAGTAATGTTTGTTAACATATCATCAGGGCTTAGTCCAGTCTCCATGAAAATCACTTGATTTAGAAATTCATTTTCTGATTCAAATCCATGAGGTTGAGTTATATAAACAGAAGATGACTTTGGTTTTGTCTTTGCCAATCTGGAAAGTTTGAGATATGCTTCCTGAATATTTGTCAGGCGAGGTTCTATGTTGCTACCGAGAGATAATACGACTTTGGCCACTTTTATTATTTTAGATTGCAAATAGAAGGAAAAAAAGTGACAAAAGAAAGTGAAAAGAATAATATGGGTTAGATTAATTGATAGGTTATGCTATTGCTACTTTAGTATTAAATTGTAAATATGAATTTCATACGTTATTTAATGATTATATTTTTTTCAATAATTTTATATCAAACACCCTATAATAAAGCGTATCGCCAACTTCTGTCTGTGCTTTCTCATCCTCCAGCGTATAACCGGAAACCTGGACTACTGTGGACCTGTCTTTTCTTACTCCATTATTATACCTGATACAAGAAATTCCTTTCATGGTCATGGTATCGGCTTCGCGTTCTGAAGTATATTTAAGTACCTCAGTGAAGATGTTTTTTTCAAAATTGTAAGTTTTACCATTTTGGGTATATTTAGCCTCCAGAACAACTTCAGTTATTCCATCTTTTTGTTTGCCTTTGATCTCGGATTGGTCCGGTCCTAGTAATTTTATATAAGTTACCTGATCTTTTGCAGTTACTAAATTTGCATTGATCTCAGCTTCTCTTTCAGGTAAGGTAAACTCAACATCGGGGCCAGAGGTAGTGTGGATATACGTTGATGTTATATTAGATATTTCAAGAAATTGAAACTCGACGGGAAAGGAATCCTTAAATATCCCATAACCTTCATCTTCCTTGCAACATGCACCAACAAAGGATACAGTTAAAATTATAAATAGTGCTTTTACTAATTTCATAAGTAGTATTTGAAAACAAATATAAACGGTTTTCTTATAAACGTCATTTCCCGACCAAAGGTTAACTCCAAAACTTCAAAATTTATGAATAAATGTTAGCTTTGCGCCACAAAAAATAAAAAGATGGACTCCGTAATAAAAGACCTTGTGGCAAAGGAACTTAAAAGACAACGTGAAGGAATTGAACTCATTGCCTCTGAAAATTTTGCCTCTGCAGAGGTGATAAAAACAATGGGCACGGTTCTTACGAATAAGTATGCCGAAGGGTATCCGGGTAAGAGATATTATGGTGGATGCGAAGTCGTGGATGAAGTAGAACAGCTTGCCATAGATAGATTAAAAGAACTATTTGGTGTTGAATTTGCAAATGTGCAGCCACATAGTGGTGCTCAGGCTAATGCAGCAGTATTTCTTGCATGTCTTCAACCACATGACAAAGTTCTTGGATTTGATTTATCTCATGGTGGCCACCTTTCTCATGGTTCATCTGTCAATTATTCGGGTAAGGTATATACACCTTCTTTTTACGGTGTTGAAAAAGAAACAGGCCTTATCAATATGGATAAGGTAGCCGAAATAGCAGAAAGAGAGCAACCAAAACTTATAATCTGTGGCGCATCAGCCTATAGCAGAGACTGGGATTACAAACGATTCAGAGAGATCGCTGACTCAGTTGGTGCTATCTTGCTAGCTGATATAGCTCATCCCGCAGGATTAATAGCTACAGGTTATTTGAACAATCCGATACCACATTGTCATATAATAACTTCAACCACTCATAAAACCCTTCGCGGCCCCCGTGGCGGCATCATCATGATGGGACAAGACTTTGAAAATCCATGGGGAAAAACCACAGGCAAAGGTAAACTTGTTAAAATGTCTGCTGTTTTAAACAGTGGTGTCTTTCCGGGAATGCAAGGTGGACCATTGGAACATGTAATCGCTTCTAAAGCAGTTGCTTTTTACGAGGCATTACAACCTTCATACAAAGAATATATTGGTCAAGTAATCAAAAATGCACATGCTATGTCAGAGGCCTTTAAAGCAAAAGGTTATGACATCCTAAGTGGTGGGACTGATAACCATATGATCTTGCTAGATCTTCATTCCAAAGGAGTCACAGGGAAATTAGCTGAAAACACTTTGATCAAAGCGGATATCACGGTCAACAAAAATATGGTGCCTTTCGATCAGGAAAGTCCTGCCATTACTTCCGGTATTCGTATAGGTGCTCCGGCTGTTACTTCCAGAGGATTCAAAGAGGCAGATTGTGTTCAGGTAGTTGAATGGATCGATACCGTATTAATGAACAACCGTGATGAGGCATTGATCGCCAAAGTGAAATCTGAGATCAATCATAAAATGGAAAGTTTCCCTTTGTATGAAGGAGAATTCTAAAAATAAATTCGTTGAACAAAAAGATCATTTTAAAAAAAGGTAAGGAAGCCTCAATTGTCCGTAAACATCCTTGGGTTTTCTCTGGTGCAATCCAAAAAATGGACAATGGAATTGCTAATGGTGAGATCGTTCAAGTAATTGATTTTAAAAATGCAATTCTTGGATTTGGTCATTATCAAATGGTAGGAAGCATTAGTGTTCGGATGTTGCAATTTGGGGAAGAAGAATTTTCCGAAAATTTATTTGAAGAAAAGTTTCAAAAGGCATTTGATCTTAGAAAGGATTTGGGAATAATTAACAAGGAAACGAATTGTTATAGATTAATCCATGGGGAAGGCGATAACTTGCCTGGTCTTATTATAGATATTTATGATAAATGCGCTGTAGTTCAATGTCATTCATATGGAATGTTTCTTTCCATTAATACAATACATGAGGCACTTGAAGCAGTTTATAAAGGGAAACTTAAAACTATTTTTTGCAAGAGTGCGGCAACTTTATACAATGATCATAGCAAAGAGGGAGATTTCTTTTTGAAAGGTGATCAGACATCGGCTGAAGTCATTGAAAATGGACATAAATTCTCAGTAAATTGGGTAGAAGGGCAGAAAACCGGTTTTTTCCTAGACCAAAGAGACAACAGAGCCTTAGTAGAAACTTTGTCTAAAGGAAAGCGCGTATTCAATGCTTTCTGTTATACTGGTGGATTTTCTGTGTATGCACTTGCAGGTGGAGCGCGTCAAGTCATTAGTATAGACTCATCCCTCAGGGCAATGGATCTTGTCGATCAGAATATTTTGAGTAATAAATTCGATGGCGAAAACCACATATCCAAAAAATCTGACGTCATGGAATGGCTCAAGATTCAAAAAGATGAAAGTTTCGAAATGGCTATCGTCGATCCCCCTGCCTACGCAAAGAACCACGCGCACAAACACAAGGCCTCTATGGCATATAGAAGGTTGAATGCGGAAGCTCTAAGGACAGTTAAAAAAGGTGGATTCCTGCTTACTTTCAGTTGTAGTCAGGCCATCGATAATGCCACATTCAGAAGTATTGTCTTTGCAGCAGGCATAGATTCAGGTAGAAATATCCAAATCCTCAAAAACCTGTCTCAAGGACCTGATCACCCTGTGAATCTATATCATCCGGAAGGGGAATATCTGAAAGGATTGTTGCTGAGAGTGGAGTAGGGTAATGAGTAATCGGTAATCGGTAATCAAAATATTAATTAACAATTAACAACCATCAGCGAACGCGTTCAAATATCTTTTTTTCACTCCCTCCATTATGTAGCATCAATCTTGATCCATCGCAGGAATATAAAGTAGTTGCATCTTGTCCACTGGCATCATCTTTTAGATACAGAGTTTCCCCTTCGGTATACCAGGTTCCATGATCTGGATTGTCCTCATTACTTTTAGCAGAAGTGGTCATACCAGCACTTGCGCCTGTCCATGATAATGCTGTGCCGTCGGCATTAAACTGCATAAAATAGTCGGTTGAAAAGGACATATATGAATCTCCGCTACCTGAACTAAAAGTCTCATTATTCCTCCAAGTGCCGACTAGCATGGGATTTTTTTCTTTATTATTAATACCAGATGGATTGTTTGAAGCATTCTTGCTTTCGGTAACGCGTTGCATTGCCAGTGTTAATACCTGATTGTTCATTTCTGGCAAAGTAAAAGCAATAACAAACTGATCTTCATTGATTTGCGCAACAAATGAATATTCTTTACTAACTTCAGTGTCATGTATAATACCATTGCACGTATTTCCGTCGATAATACCATCGAATCCATCTGATTGTCCATTAATTACCAAGATACCATCTAAATTATTTCCTTTAACTTTAATTTCAGCAGAAGAAATGATTCCATTACTATTGCCAGAAAATTTGCCTGCAAATGGAGATTTATCTGGCTTATTTTCTTCTTTATCAATTGCTTCAACAGATGTATTTTGATTTTCGCTATCACTTACCTGTTTAGAATTATCATTACTGCACATTGCAAAAAGTAAAAAAGAAATGAAGGCTAAGTATTTCATGAGGCAAAGGTTAGTAGATTAGGAGGTTCGAATAAAATTACTACGACAAGACATTGATTAACGATTACAGATTATGTATAACTGGCTTTAAGCATTATGCTTTAAACTTTAAGCCGGTAAAGGACATAATATTTGGTTTGATTTCTTTACTAAAATGCGCTCAATTCACAATCTTCAATTTTGCTACCAACTTCCATCTTTGCAATATTACTCATTACTCATTACTCATTACTCATAATTTAGTGTCCATTAAAACCAATCTTTTTTCTCGTAAAGACCAGATCTTCTGACTTCAACTTCAGAAATGAAACATCGTCAATTGAGATTATATTAACCTTTTTCTTACCTATAACTACAATTGCTTCTTTTACCATTCGAAGATTATGCTTTTTAATTATTTCATCTACAATAAGCCTGATAGTGCGGGCATTGCCAAAATACTTATCTCTATACTGATAAATGAATTCTATGTAATTTGTTAAATGCTGTGCAGCTTTTTCAGAGATCCTAAAGTTATTATCCGCTAACATTTTTTTAGAGATCTGCATTAACTCATCAGGATTGTAATCGTAAAATTTCATCGTTTTATCAAAACGGGAGGACAGACCTGGATTAGACTTAATAAAAGTATCCATATTGTCAGGATATCCAGCTGCAAATACAAAGAACTTGCCCCGGTCATCTTCCATTCTTTTCAACAAAACTTGAATAGCTTCATTGCCAAAATCATTAAATGAAGCACCACCTAAAGCATAGGCCTCGTCAATAAAAAGAACTCCTCCTACAGCTTCATCTATTTTTTCTGTTGTCTTGATAGCTGTCTGTCCCACGAAACCTGCTATAAGTCCCTGACGGTCAGTTTCTACCAAATGTCCTCTTTCTAAAATACTCAACGCTTTAAATAATTTGGCGAGAATCCTTGCTACTGTCGTTTTGCCGGTGCCCGGGTTACCAATTAGCATGGTATGAAAGAAATATTTGTGCAGTAGATTTTCTCCGTGACTTCTCTTAAAGCGGACTATATCTATGATCTCATTGATATCTTTTTTAATCTCGTCCATTCCTATCAATGCGCTCAATTCATTTCTTGCTTCAGTTAACAGAATTTCATCTATTGGAATGTTAGGAAGGGCAGGGGTGATAACTTCTTTTATCTTGATAATATCATTTTCATTAATGATACTCAATTGATCGTCATTCATTTTTTCAGGATTGGCCTTTGCCATGACCCTGATACCAAGATTAATTTTGGCCTTTTCGACTAGATCATAGACAAACCGAGCGTTACCAAATGTTTTATCCTTTTTTCGGAAAGCATCCAAGATGATCTCATCAAGTAACATTTTAGATTTAACTGTAAACTTCACTTTGAGTTCCATAGCTACAAAATCGGCGATTTCACTAAGTTCTTGAGGCAAATAATCAGGAAAATCATAATACATTTTGAATCTGCTATTCAATCCCGGATTGGAATTCAAAAAATGCTTCATCTCTTTTGGATATCCTGCTACAATGACTGCAAAATCACAATTTGGATTAGACATTTCTTTCACCAATATTTCTATGACTTCCCGTCCAAAATCTTTAGAATCATCATTTGTTCTAGCCAAAGCATAAGCTTCATCTATAAACAATACGCCGCCTTTGGCCTGCTCTAAGGCAATTTTAACCTTTGGAGCTGTCTGTCCAATATACTCTCCCACTAAATCTACTCTGTCTACTTCATGCACATGACCTTTCGATAGCAGCCCCATTTTTTTATAAAGTTTTCCTATAAAGCCGGCTATTGTTGTCTTTCCTGTTCCCGGATTGCCAATAAATACGGAGTGTATATTTAACTTTGCTGAACTCTCAAGACCTTTACGTTTTCTGATCTCTAGAAAATTGAGATATGCAGCATGTTGTCTTATAGATTGCTTTATTTGGGACAATCCAATATATTTATCAATCCTTGACATTATATGTTCAAAGGTTTCCTCTTCCACATCGACTTCCTTAAATTCAAAAGGAATCAATGGATCATTTAAATAAACTGAAGGGAACCCTTCATTGAAATATTCATCAACTGTAAAGGGAACAATGGCAAGTAATCTATCCATGAAAACTACCTCGTAGGTATATTTGCCATGTTTCCAGTTTCCTTTGACATTAGTACCCCAACCGGCAGTTATATTAATCGTAGCATCATCTTTTTTTACATTAAGCAGTCGCACGATTTGCCCTTTAAGTTCCCTGCTGCTATTGTAAATCCGCACAAAAACTTCACATTGCCAGTACTTGAAAAGTAGGTTATCAAAAAATAGTTCGAGATATATCAATTGAGTTTCAGAACCTGAGAATTCAGTATAGTAAGTCCTCTCATCTTCAGGGACATCACCATAAGGACCTTCATAAAGTCGTACAGATTTTAGTGTGAAGTAAGGGTTTTCTTCTTCCGTGATAGGTAATTCAGCATCAACAACATAAAAGTATTTTGTTCCTTCTTTTTCACCATTGATGTATACTTCCCAATAGTAATTTCCTTGTTTCCAGAAGTGTCCTTCCTGTTTGCTACCCCAACCTTCTCGTAGATAGACGACAGAATCATATTTATATATGGTACGGTCAAAATGTAGAGAGCATATTTCTGTACGTTGATTATTTTCAATTGCTTGGAAGCATTTTAGATCGATCTTGGCAGACCAATCCTCTTCATCATAGAATTTGTTTATAAACGACAATTCTGCATAAATATAACTAACTTCATATTTATCAAATACCTGACGATACTTTTTTTGATTATCAATAAGCCATTCAGTTGAAGCATAGCACTTTAGTTCCTTGAATTTGTACTTCTTCTTTAACTGCGGCATTTCAATTTGGGACATAAATGGTTGTATTTAGTTTGCAGTATTATTGTAATGCAATATAGTATTTAAATTTAAAAATTCCCGAATGACAAGCTATATTTATAAAATAATTAATATTATTATTCCAATTCTTAAACTATGTATATCATTGCTTAAACTAATTATCTAAGTTCCAAAACAATAAAAAAAGAAATTAAGTTTTGAACAAATTATTGCTTTGTTGACTTTAACACATACATTTGCAAACTGAATTATGGCAAGAGTAACATTTAAATTTGAAGACGGTCAACCAGATGTCGTCGTAGAAAAAGCAGAGGAAGGCCTAAGCATTCTGGAAATTAGTGAAGAAAATGATGTTCATCTCAATCATAATTGTGGTGGTGTTTGTGCTTGTAGCACATGTCATGTATACATTCATCAAGGAGAGGATGATCTGGAAGAAATTTCTGATAAAGAGGAAGACTTTATTGATAGAGCGATAAACCCTAAATTAAATTCGCGATTAGGTTGTCAGTGTATTATCTTAAGTGATGATGCTGACATAATAGTTGAAATACCTGACCAAGGAGGAATTATCGGTCATGAACATTGAGGTAAGAAGGTGAGAAAGTGAGAAGCTTGCCTGCCAAAGCCAAAGCGGCGGCAGGGTGAGAAAGTGAAGCCGTTTGAGTTATAGACAGCTATACTTTGTAAGTTATTCTAATTTCTAACTTCTAATTTTATTTAAAGTAGGATGTTAATAGTAGAATTATTAATTTTTGAATGTGTCCTAATATCTGACACAATATAACCAGGAAGAAAGAATGAAAGTACTAGATAATATGCCGATAACATGGACCGACCATGAAGATGTGGCCATGAGCCTTTATGAGAAATTTGGTGATGAGTTCACAGAAAGTAAGATCTATAGAATTCGTTTTACAGAATTGATTGAGTGGGTTCTTTCACTGCCAAATTTTACAGGCACCAGGGAAGAATGTTCTGAAGGAAACCTGGAACAAATCCAATCGCAATGGGTATATGAATGGCGCGATAATCAATAATTTCTATGGAAATATTTGAAAAACTACGTTTAATAAAATCATTTGTATTCGATGTAGACGGTGTATTAACAGACAATACTGTCCACGTTTGGGAAAATGGAGATCAGACACGTACTATGAATGTGCGAGATGGTTTTGCTTTGAAAAGAGCTATCGATTGTGGATATAAAGTTTGCATTATTACCGGAGGCAATAGCAAAGGCGTTATTAGCAGACTAAATGGTCTTGGCATAACTGATATTTATAGTAAAGTATCAGACAAAGTTGGAGCTATGGCCACCTACATGGAAAGCAAAGAACTTAATCATTCTGAAATTTTGTACATGGGCGATGACATCATGGATCTTACGGTCATGAAAGCAACTGGAGTGGCCGCAGCCCCAAGCGATGCAGTTTCTGAAATATTGGACATAGCTCATATCATTTCAACTAAAGAAGGTGGAAAAGGCTGTGCCAGAGAAGTTATTGAGCAAACTATGAAGCTTCAGGGAACGTGGACGATGAAGCATGAGGGCGAGGTGTCGGGAGTGTAATCTAGGTCGCTTCACTTTGGTCATTAGTCTTTAGATCGCTATGCTTTAGGCATCAGAAATATAAACAATGGCTTAGTGTAGTAACTTTTTAGCGCTTTGGCATTTTAGCTAAATACGTAAATGAGCATATTCTTTGCAAACTGGTGCACTTTTCTCTGGTTAACTGGTGCACTATTTAGCGTATTTGCACTTTAGCGCTTTGGCATTTTAGCTAAATACGTAAATGAGCATATTCTTTGCAAACTGGTGCACTTTGCACTGGTTAACTGGTGCACTGTTTATTTTATTGTTTAATTTTGGTTGACTTTCTCACCTTCTCACCACTTCACTTTTTAACTTTCTCACTTACTTTAACTCCGAACTTATATCTTAGCGCCCGGAATGAAATTTATAATCAATAGCATTAAACTTATCAGGCCGTTGAACGCAATTATTGTATTCGCAACGCTGATGGTTGTCAGGTATATTCTGACTGCATCATTCGATATGTTTGGTCTAGAACCCACTATCTTCATTTGGGATTATTTGTTGATGATCATTATAGGAATGTGGATCCTTGGGTCAGGAAATGTAATCAATGATATTATAGATCAGGAAATAGACATGATCAACAAACCTAAAAAAGTCATCATTCCTCACAAAATATCGAACAACCAGGCATTATTTATATACTGGAGTATGAACGCTTCTGCAATTATTTGTTCTGCATATCTGGCATACAAGTATCAGGTAAATAATTACCTACTGGTGCCATTTCTTTCTATCGCATTGCTATATGTGTATTCCAAATGGCTTAAGAAGTCACTATTCTTTGGAAATTATGTAATCGCTTTTTTATGTGCTGCATTACCTGTAGTTGGTTTTATGGTAGAACAATACAATCTGGACATCATTCGTCTAAAAAGTTATGATACGTATATCCTAATCATCTACCAGATCATATGCATGGTAACTTTTAGTTTTCTTTTAGTGCTGTGTAGGGAATTAGTCAAAGATTGTGAAGATGTGGAAGGCGATGCTTCAGCTGGTGCCCGCACGATACCGATAAAATATGGTATTCCATTTTCTAGAAAACTTATGTTGTTCTATATACTTACATATCTGATTGTTTTTGCCGTCACCAATTATCTTCGCTATGGGTTAACTCATAGTTTTAATCTTTTCCTATGGTCAGTGGTATATATAGTGCTGGTTGTAGCAAGTTTTCTTTTCCTTTTAAATAAATATAAGGATATTATATTTTTCAAAAAAATGAGTAGTATGATTAAGATTTACCTTATTATGGGATTACTATTCATGCTAATAAATTAATATGCTTAACCTCAAGAATCACAAGATTTTCCTCGCTTCCAAGTCTCCCAGACGTTCAGAGCTTTTAGCCCAGGCAGGAATTCCATTTGAAATATTTACAAAGGATGTAGAAGAAATTTATCCAAATGATCTTAATGTTTATCTCGTTCCAGAATTTCTTGCAAAACTAAAGGCAGATGCAAGTGTGGAAGTTCTAAATACTGACTTCAACATCATTATTAGCGCTGACAGTGTGGTCATATGTAATGAAGAAATCATTGGTAAACCCAAAGATTACGACGATGCTAAAACTATCATTGCAAAACTTTCAAACAATTGGCATACTGTCGTTACTGGAGTATGTATAAAATCAATATCAAAGGAAGTGGTTTTTAGTGAAAGGGCTGAAGTCTTATTTTACCCTTTAAGTTCAGCTGAGATTGAGTATTACGTTGAAACCTTTAAGCCATTGGATAAAGCAGGCGCATATGGTATTCAGGATTGGATCGGACTTTGTAAGGTCAAAGAAATCAAAGGTAATTTTTCCAATATCATGGGACTGCCTATGAGCAAACTGTACCATGAGCTAGAGAGGTTTATCGGGTGATGGGGTGATGGGGTGATCAAATGATCGGGTGATGACGAGCTAATGGAATACTTCGAAATATCATTACCTCTTTACCTAAAGAATATGCTTTCTAAGTTACTCCAATAATCAATTAAATCATAATCATAAGCTTAATCATTGGTTCAGACAATTAATCGGATAATCGGATAATCGGTTGATAGGGTGAAATGGCGATGCCCATCTTCAATTTATATAGGTGCATGTGCAATGCATTGCACATCTCCTCTTAATAAATTGATTTATTCTAAATAATCGGCTCATAATATTCCTCCTCATCATATTTTTGTAGAACTTTGCCCAAGCTAATTTCTTCATTGTGCATAGCTTCCAGCGCATATTTAAGCAGATCTTCATCAATAGCTGCGAGCACCTTTTCATTGGAATCAAAAGCATGTATCTCAGGTAATCGGAAAGTCAGGTGAACGAATTTCCCTTCAAGTTGAATTGAATATTTCAAAGCATTTTTAAAAACTGTGATTTTGTACTTCTTGTGAGGAATGTCCGCTATTATTCTCATCTCTTTATATATATTTAGATGGCAAATTTAGAATACAATTTAAATATATCTATTATCATACCTGTTTTCGAAAAAGATATTTTTACTTTGTCCTGAATTTAAAATATATATAAAATGGAAATATTTGGTATTGGATCTAGGATTAGCCACCCATCTTATGGAGATGGAGTAATAATAAAATTAAATCCTGAAAACTACGAGATCTGTTTTATGACTTATGGTATTAAACAAATAAGTAAGTCTTTCAATAATTTCGCAATAATCGAAAGGATTGAACCAGTGGAAGAAGTTACATTTACGGAGGCCGAAAAGTCTTTGGTTCGTATTCTTCAACAATGGTCTGATGTTTCTGAAGTAGTGCCTTTAGGTGACAAATGGAAAGGCGGTATTCTTGAGATGAGGCCCAATAATCCTTCACTTAAACCTAAAGAAATGCCTATTGAAGCATTTTTCCATAAGATCGTAATGCTTAGAGATCGTGTCAGGGTGATGGAGCAAAGAATAAACAGTCATTCGATAATGACTGATGAAGACAAAGTCAACATGCAACAATATATTACCAGGATCTATGGTTCATTAACATCTTTTAATGTTTTATTCAAATATACTGAACATAATTTTGTGGGTGAAAAATCCTAGTATCAAAAAGGCAGGCACAACTATTTGGGCTTAAAATTATTTTAATCCTATTCTAATACACTATTCTTATGAAAGGAATTCTTGCTTTAGCAGGCGCATTAATACTAATGACCTTATCAATTACCTCTTGTCTTGTGACAAATGAGAGATATGATAAACTTACACCCGGAATCTGGCGTGGAGAATTATTCCTCGATGAAAGTAATCCTTTGTCTAAAAATATTTCTAAAGTAGGCAACGATCAGGATATAACATTCAAAAATGCCTTTACTGAGGGTGTTCTTCCATTCAATTTTGAGGTAAGTTACTTGGAAGGAGATAGCTTAAAGATTGACTTTATTAATGGGGAACAGCATGTAGCAGTTGATGAAATTTTATATGGCAGAAACAGACAAAGTGGAAAAGATACTATTAGAATGAATTTTTTGGCTTTTGATACATATATAAGAGCTGAAATCGAAGATGGCATGATGACAGGAGCTTGGTATAATCCTCGAAAAAATTGGCGGATACCTTTCAGAGGACTCGCCGGTAAAAAACACAGATTCACGCTAATGGAAGAAAAGCCAACACAAGATATATCTGGTAAGTGGCCTACGGTATTTACATATGAAGATGGTGCTGATACAGCACTAGGAGAATTTAATATGAATGTAAATAATTTGACAGGAACCTTTGCATCTACAACTGGTGATTATGGTTATTTGGACGGGACCGTGCAGCATGACAAAATCTATTTAAGTAAATTCGATGGAGGTCATGCGTATTTAATTACAGGTAAGATCATCGATAAAGACAATATGGAAGGTATCTATATGTCAGGTAAAACAGGCAGAGCAACATGGAAGGCGGTACGAGATGATAAGGCTAAATTGGCGGATGTGAGCAAAATCGTTGGGGCAACTACCGATAAACCAATTAACTTTTCCTTTCCTGACGCTTCTGGAAAAATGGTAAGTCTTCAAGATAAACAATTTCAAGGTAAAGCAAAGGTGATCACTATTATGGGTACCTGGTGTCCCAATTGTAAAGATGAAGCTAACTTTCTAAAAGAATATCTGAATAAGAATAAATCACAAGATCTTGAAATAATCGCACTTTCTTTTGAAGCTTACGACTCGCCTGAAAAAGTAAATTCATTACTAACTAATTATAAGAAAGCTTTGAAGATTCCATACACAGTCTTATGGGCTGGCAAAGTTGGAAAGGATGCTATAAAGAGCGTACCCTTTCTCACTGAAATAAAAGCTTATCCAACAATGATTTTTCTGGATAAAAACAACAGGATTGTAAAAACTCATACTGGATTTAGTGGTCCTGCAACCAGAGAATATGAAGATTTTAAAAAGGAATTTGCTAAAGATATTGAAAAAATCAATGCAATATGAAGACAATTTTAATCTCAGGAGGAGGTACTGGAATTGGAAAGGCAACGGCATTGATGTGTGCCAAAGCAATGAATTGTAATCTTATTTTGACAGGAAGGAGATTGGAGCCGCTCAATAAAGTAGCAGATACAATACACGAAGAAACTTCTTCCAAGGCATATATTTTCACTTTTGACATTCGAGACAAAGAAGCTTGCACAGAATTTTGGAATAATCTACCTGAAGATTTAAAACATGTAGATATTTTGATCAATAATGCCGGTTTGGCAAAAGGACTTGCTGAGATCCATGAAGGCGATACAGATCATTGGGATCAGATGATCGATACCAATGTAAAAGGTCTTTTATATCTTACCAGATTAGTCTCACCTCAGATGGTCGAGAGAAGATCAGGACACATTGTGAATGTGGGTTCTATAGCAGGGAAAGAAACATATCCTAAAGGAAATGTTTACAATGCTTCTAAATTTGCAGTAGAAGCTCTTACGCGTGCCATCAGGATGGATCTTTATAAATATAACATAAGAGTTTCATCAGTAAGTCCGGGTGCAGTGGAAGAAACTGAGTTTGCTATCGTCCGTTTCGATGGTGATGCTGACAAAGCAAAAATATATGATGATTACAAACCATTGAATTCATCAGATATTGCTGCTATGATCTATTTTATTATCAGCCAACCGGAACATGTCAACATTCAAGATATTTTAGTTACATCTACCCAACAAGGCAGCGCAATGCTTACAGATCGAAGTGGGCGGAAATAGATGCTAGACAATTGGCACTAGACATTAGATTCTTGAGGCCAGATGATAAAGTGAGATAGTTTGGAGTTTGTTAAGAGTTAAAGAATAAATAATTATTTTTAAAAATAAATTTGGTTGTTTAAAAATTATAAACGTAAGTTTGTCCCATAATTAGTAATAAATGAATTTTATAACAATACATTTCCATCATCATCATTGCGTAACTCGGATGAGGTGATATTGTTATATTTAAAAACATAAAATACAAAACCTGTCTGAGTAAATCTGATGGGTTTTTTCTTTTTTAGTACTCCACAGTTTTACTCAGATTTAATTAGAATCAAATGAGTAAATTAAAAATTGCAATCCAGAAAAAAGGTCGGTTAAGTGAAGAAACTCTAAGCTTGTTTAGTGATTGTGGAATACACTTTTCAAACAATGACAGAAGGCTTATAGATGAAGCCAAAAATTTTCCGGTTGAGATTCTTTTCTTAAGAGATGATGATATCCCTCAATATGTCGAGGATGGGGTGGCTGACATAGGTATACTTGGTCTGAATGAAGTTTTGGAAAAAAATAAAAATGTGCAAATCACTGAATATCTAGGATTTGCTCAATGTAAATTATCTCTTGCTATTCCCAAAGAGGACACTTATACAGGAATAGAATACTTTAGGGAGAAGAAAATTGCTACCAGTTACCCTAAAATACTGATTGATTTTTTTGAAGAGAGAGCAATTCCCGTCAAGATTGAATCTCTGGGCGGATCCGTAGAAATTGCCACAAGTATAGGTTTAGCAGATGCAATATTTGATATTGTGAGTACCGGAAGCACACTGCTTATGAATGGTCTAAGAGAAGTGGAAGTGGTGCTAAAAAGCGAAGCGGTAATGATTTGCAATACCAATTTAGATGAGGAGAAGACTGCAATACTTGAAAAGTTAATATTTAGGACAAAGGCTGTCAGAAAGGCTAGGGAAAATAAATATATCTTACTAAATGCTCCAAACAATAAGATCAAAGAAATATGTGAACAATTGCCGGGAATGAAATCACCGACTATCATGCCATTAATTACTGAAGGCTGGAGCAGTCTTCATTCTGTGATCCGGGAAGATGAATTTTGGGACGTCATCCATAATTTGAAGAACCTTGGTGCAGAAGGTATTCTGGTGATTCCTGTCGAAAAAATGATCCTCTAAAAAACTATATAATGGAAGTGTATAAATATCCGCCAACATCAAGTTGGTCCAATTTGACCAAAAGGCCAAATAAAAATGCTGAAGATCTTGACTCACTGGTGGAAGAAGTTTTTCAAGCAGTCAGAGAAAGAGGTGATCAAGCAGTTTTCGAATATACCAAATTATTTGACAAGGTATCCTTACAATCATTGCATGTTTTGCCGGATGAAATTAATGATGCCAAAGAATTAATTTCGGAGGAATTGAAAATGGCCATTGAAATGGCTTATTCCAATATTTTTAAATTCCACGAAGCTCAAAAATCTGAAAAAAGGGTTATTGAAACTTCATCGGGAATCCGATGCTGGAGAATGGAGCGACCAATTGAAAAAGTAGGATTTTACATTCCGGGAGGCAGTGCTCCTTTATTTTCCACTATTCTTATGTTGGGAGTTCCTGCTACCATTGCTGGATGTTCTGAGATAATACTAATGACTCCACCTGATAAAAACGGTCAAATTCATCCTGCTATTCTTTATACCGCCAATAGAATTGGCATTACCAAAATATTTAAAGTAGGAGGTATACAAGCCATAGCTGCTTTGACTTTTGGAACGCAAAGTGTGGATAAGGTTTATAAAATTTTTGGACCTGGAAACCAATATGTAACTGCAGCTAAGTCATTCGCCCAGAGAGCCGGTATGAATATTGACATGCCTGCCGGGCCATCTGAAGTGTTGATCATCGCTGATAAAAGTTCAATTCCTACCTTTGTTGCTGCTGATCTCTTGGCTCAGGCAGAACATGGTCCTGATAGTCAGGTCATGTTACTTTCTGATGATATCGAAGTAATAGAGAGCATTTTGAAAGAGTTGGAGTTTCAATTATTAACCTTGCCGCGTAAGGAAATTACCTCTGAAGCACTTGTCAACAGTAAATGTATCCTCCTTACTTCCATTACAGATTGCATCGATTTTAGCAATCAGTATGCTCCGGAGCACTTGATCTTAGCCGTAGAGGATTCGGCCTATTATTTGGAAAAAGTAATAAATGCCGGTTCTGTTTTTCTTGGCAATTATTCATGTGAAAGTGTCGGTGACTATGCCAGTGGTCCTAACCATACTTTACCTACCAATGGCTTTGCCAGCTCTTATAGTGGAGTTTCTCTGGATAGTTTTATAAAAAAAATTTCTGTGCAGGATATAAGTGCCGTAGGACTCAAAAATATTGGTCCGGCAGTTGAAATAATGGCGGAGGAAGAAGGTCTTTTTGGACACAAAAATTCGGTTAGCATCCGATTGGATCAAATTAAAAGAGATAAGGAGAATGTTTGATATAGAAAAAATAGTTAGACCCAATATTTTAAAACTGAAACCATATAGTTCAGCCCGACACGAATTCGAGGGACGGTCAGGAATTTTTCTGGATGCCAATGAGAATCCCTATGGAATACACAACAGGTATCCGGACCCTACTCAAATTGAAGTCAGAAAATTGATCAGTAAAAAGAAAAATATTGCTATTGAAAACATCTGCCTGGGTAATGGAAGCGATGAGATCATTGATCTTGCTGTAAGGATATTCTGCGAGCCTCAGAAAGATAAGGTGATCATATGTCCTCCCACGTATGGTATGTATGAAGTCGTTGCAGCAATCAATGATGTAGAAGTTATTCATATTCCTTTGTTGAATGGATTTCAACCGGATGTTTCAAAGATATTTGCTACGGAAGCAAAAATGTTGTTTTTATGTTCACCGAATAATCCAACAGGTAATTGTCTGAATGGGATCGAGCAAATAATTCAAAATTTTAAAGGTATCGTTTTTGTTGATGAGGCATACATTGATTTTTGCAAGGAAAAATCGCTTATCCAACTGATTCATACTTACCCCAATCTAATCATATCACAGACATTCAGCAAGGCGTATGGACTGGCAGGGATCAGAATAGGAGCCGCCTTTGCCAATACTAAGATTATTGATTTGTTTTATAAAATAAAACCTCCGTACAACATCAATGAATTAAGCCAAAATCAACTGATTAAGTCACTTTCTGACTATAAAATATTTGAAGAAAACCTGGAAAATATTTTAGTACAAAAGACAAGGCTTATAGCTGCCCTGAAGGACGTTGAAATGGTGAAATGTATTTATCCCAGCGATGCAAATTTTATTCTATTAGAAGTAATTGATGCGGATGATTTGTATCAATTCCTCCTCACACATAATGTAATCATAAGAAATAGGAATTCAGTTATTCCGAATTGCATTCGTATTACTATTGGCAATGCATACGAAATCACACAATTAATTAATGCTATAAAATTATACCGCTAGATGAAAAAAATATTATTTATAGATAGAGATGGCACGCTAGTAAAGGAACCGCCAATTGACTTTCAGCTTGATAGTTTGGAGAAGCTTGAATTTATACCCGGCGTGTTTAAATACCTAAATAAAATAGTAGAAGAAGGTGATTATACTTTGGTGATGGTAACCAATCAGGACGGACTTGGAACTGACTCTTTTCCGGAAGCAACATTCTGGCCTGCGCACAATAAAATTTTACAAGCTTTTTCAAATGAGGGTATTGAATTTGATGAGCTGCTTATTGACAGGTCTGTGCCGGAAGAGAAGTCTGCATACAGGAAGCCTGAACTTGGAATGGTGCGTCCATATCTCAATAATAATTATGACCTAATAAACTCTTTTGTTATTGGTGACCGGGAAACAGATGTTCAATTTGCTAAAAATATTGGTTGCAAGTCCATATACTTTAATGTTTCTAATTTATCTGAAGCAGATTACAATTGTATTTCATGGCAAGAAATATATGAGGTGATAAAAAACCAGCATCGTACAGCCCAAATAGAGCGAAATACAAATGAAACAAAGATTAAAGTAAAGATCAACCTGGATGGAACTGGGCAGCATAAGATTGTTACGGGAATTGGATTTTTTGATCATATGCTGGAGCAGATTGCAAGACATGCTCTTGTAGATCTATTTATTGAGACTAATGGTGACCTTCATGTAGATGAACATCATACTATTGAAGACACAGGAATTGCTCTTGGCATGTCTTTTAAAGAAGCATTGGGTAATAAAAAAGGAATAGAACGTTACGGGTTTTTGCTTCCAATGGATGATGCGTTGGCGCAAGTTGCAATTGATTTCGGCGGTAGAGCCTGGCTGGAATGGGATGCTGAATTTAAAAGAGAAAAAGTAGGAGATTGCCCCACTGAAATGTTTAAGCATTTTTTTAAATCGTTTTGTGATGGTGCTGCATGCAATTTAAATATAAAAGCAACAGGTGATAATGAGCACCATAAGATAGAATCCATATTTAAAGCATTTGCCAAAGTGTTAAAAATGGCTGTTTCTAAAACGAATAATTTTTCAATTCCAAGCACAAAAGGCATTTTATGATAGCAATAATAGATTATAATGCAGGAAATGCGACTTCATTATCCAATGTGCTGACTAATATGGGGTATGAGTGCGAGATCACTGCAGATTCTGATAAAATCAATTCCGCAGAAAAGGTAGTTTTTCCCGGTGTTGGTGAGGCATCTTCAGCCATGAAATATTTGAAAGAGAATGGTTTGGATCAAGTGATTATTAATCTGAAGCAACCCTTTTTAGGCATTTGTCTTGGCATGCAATTGATGTGTAAATTTTCTGAAGAAGGCGCCACTGATTGTCTGGGAATCTTTGACTGTAACGTCAAATTATTTCCGGCTCTGGATATCGTTCCCCATAATGGTTGGAATAATATGGAATCTATTGAAAGTCAATTATTTGCAGGTATAAACAATGTAGATGATGTATACTTTATACACAGTTATTATGCCGAAATCTGTGAATACACAATTTCTAAGTGTGATTATATTTTGCCATTCAGTGCTGCTTTGCAAAAAGATAATTTTTATGGAACTCAGTTTCATCCGGAAAAATCTGGCTTAGTTGGTCAAGTCATTTTACAGAATTTTTTAAAGCTATCATAATGAAAATAATTCCTGCAATAGATATAATGAGTGGAAAATGTGTCCGCTTATCGCAAGGTGATTTTAATAGTCAAAAGGTTTATAGTGATGATCCGGTTGTTGTGGCGCAACAGTTTGAACAACAAGGAATTAAATATCTTCATGTGGTTGACTTGGATGGTGCTCGTTTAGGCAAAACGATGAACTTAAAAGTATTAAAAGATATCGTTCAGAACACAAATTTAAAAGTTGATTTCAGTGGTGGAATTTCAGATGACTCAGCGATTGATAAGGCCTTCGAAAGCGGAGCAAACCAAGTCACAATAGGTAGTATGGCTATTAAAAATCCTGATTTGTTCAGATCTTGGATTGAGAAATATGGAGTAGAGAAAATTATCCTTGGACTGGATGTCTTTGACGAACGAATTAAAATACGCGGATGGCTGGAAGATGCCAACCTGAATGTGTTTGAATATCTGGATGAGATCCAAGAAGGTCAGTTGAAATATCTGATGTGCACCGACATTTCAAAGGACGGAATGCTTACAGGGCCTTCCTTTGAATTGTATAAACAATTGTTGATCAAATATCCATTTGAATTGATCGCCAGTGGAGGCATAACATCCACAGAAGATGTGTTGAAACTTAAGGCAATCGGCGCATCCGGAGCTATCATTGGAAAGGCCATTTATGAAGGATTAATAGACTTGGAGAAATTGAACGAAATATGTTAAAAAAACGAATAATTCCTTGTCTGGACATAAAAAATGGCAGGACAGTAAAGGGGATAAATTTTGTGAATTTGAGGGATGCCGGGGACCCTGTCGCATTGGCAACAAAATATATGATGGATGGTGCAGATGAATTAGTTTTCCTGGATATAACTGCTACAGTAGAGAATCGGTCGACGTTAATAGATTTGGTACAACGAATCTCTCGCGATATAAACATTCCTTTTACAGTAGGAGGTGGAATCAGGGCCATAAAAGATGCAGAGATGGTGGTGCAGGCAGGTGCTGATAAGGTAAGTATCAATTCAGCCGCCATATTGGATCCTGTATTGGTAAATGGAATTGCAAAGAATTTTGGAAGCCAAAGTCTCACAGTAGCTATGGATATTAAGAAAATTAATGGCGAATGGAAAGTGTGTTCAAATGGAGGCAGAATCATCACAGAACTGAAAGTTATTGATTGGGTAACAGAAGTCGTTGATCGTGGTGCTGGAGAGATCTTGTTGACGGTGATGGACAATGATGGCTTGAAAAATGGTTTTTCGCTAGAAATCACCGGATTAATTGCGGAGAAAATTAATATCCCGGTCATCGCATCCGGTGGAGCCGGTTCAATGGAACATTTTAAAGATTTATTTGAAACAACTAAAGCTACGGGAGGACTTGCTGCCAGCATCTTCCATTATGGAGAAGTGAAAATACCTGATTTAAAAAAATACCTTTTTAAAGAAAAAATTCCGGTTAGATGTATATAGATTTTAATAAATCAGGTGGATTAGTACCTGTGATAATACAACATGGCGAAACCATGCAGGTATTGATGCTTGGTTTTATGAATGAAGAAGCCTACAAAAAAACTGTCAGTGAAAAGATCGTGACTTTTTTCAGTAGATCCAAAAATGCTTTATGGACAAAAGGAGAAACGTCCGGCAATTTTCTGCGACTGGTCGAAGTACAACTGGATTGTGATAAAGATACACTTTTGATCAAGGTAATTCCCGAAGGTCCGGTGTGTCACAAAGGTTCATTTTCCTGTTTTGGCTCTAAGGAATCAAAGGGCTTTTTGTATGAAGTTGAAGAAACTATCCATAAACGAATAAATGAAGATGTTGCGGATTCATACACCAATCAACTTTATAAAAAAGGCGTCAATAAAATAGCTCAAAAAGTAGGAGAGGAGGCGGTGGAATTGATATTGGAGGCTAAGGACGACGATCTGGATTTGTTTAAAAATGAAGCTGCAGATCTGCTTTATCATTTGTTGATTTTGTTGAAGTATAAGAATGTGAAGTTGGAAGATATTGAGGAGGTATTGGTGGAGCGAAATAATAAACTGTAAATGCCCATTAGCTGATTGGCGGATTAGCGCATTAGCGGATAGATTGCATCAGGCATTAACTTACTTCCTGATTTGGATTAGGACTTTAGCATATTAGGTACATAAGATCATTCTGCACAAACTGGTTAACTGGTTAACTCACCACTGGTTAACTTATAGTTGGTTAACTCTTCGAACATAGTATATTAATTAAAGTGATGTGGTGTTAAAAACTTCCCCTCTTGAGGGGTGCCGACAGGCGGGGTGGCCTTTTGAAGTTGGTCGAAATTCCGACCCTATATATATGGGAACAATTATTTAATTAAAATTCATTATAACAAGAATCTCACCCCGGCCTTTGGCCACCCCTCAGCATGAGGGGAAGTATGGCCTACGTTAATATTTCCAATTATTAGTTTTGGTTATATAACATTATGTGTAATTATAATGTCAATCTTTCAGGTTTTTAAATTGCTAGCAAATTGACTTTTGAGGCACTAAGCTATTAACTATAACAAATTATGTTATTAGGCTCATTCTGCACAAACTGGTTAACTGGTTAACTCACCACTGGTTAACTGACAACTGATTAACTGACAACTGATTAACTGACAACTGATTAACTGACAACTGGTTAACTCTAATTCAAAACTGCGATAAAAACCGCACATCATTCTCAAAGAAATGCCTGATATCCGTCACCTTGTATTTCAACATAGCCTGACGTTCGATACCCATGCCCCACGCAAAGCCGCTATAAACTTCTGGATCAATACCACAATTCTCAAGGACAGCAGGATCCACCATACCGCAACCTAAGACTTCCAGCCAACCTGTGCCCTTGGTGATGCGTTTGTCATCTTCTGTTTCGAGACCCCAGTAAACATCCATTTCGGCGCTTGGTTCAGTGAATGGGAAGTAGGAGGCTCTGAGTCTGGTTTTGGCATGTGGACCATACATCGCTTTTGCGTAATAGTCAAGGGTTTGTTTCATGTCTGCCAATGAGACATTTTTATCAATATACAAACCTTCCACTTGATGAAACTGGCAGTGGGAGCGGCTGGATATCGTTTCATTTCTGTAAACACGTCCGGGTGAAATGATCCTTATCGGTGGTTTTTGACTTTCCATGACATGCACCTGGACAGTCGATGTCTGCGATCGCAACATTCTGGTAAAGTCGTTCGCCAGATAATAAGTGTCCGTCATATCTCTAGCAGGGTGGTCATCCGGAGTATTTAGAGCAGTGAAGTTGTGCCATTCGTCTTCTATCTCCCTGTTTTCTTCAACTGTAAAACCGATCTTTGTAAAGATCTCAATGATTCTGTCCAAAGTCATAGTCACGGGATGCCTGGAACCGAGTGGAGTAGGGAAACCCGGCATGGAAAGGTCGATGTTTGACTTAGCCTCACCCGAAGTAGCGTTATCTAAAGACTCTGAAAACTGTGCAAATTTTTCCTCTGCGCTCGTTTTAAGACTATTTAATAACTGACCAAATTCCTTTCTGTCCTCAGGGGCGACTTTACCCATCAGGCCAAAAAGGTCTTTCAGTTTGTTTTTGGTGCCAAGAAAAGCAATTCGGAAAGTCTCCAATTCATCTTTATTTGTAATGGCAAAGCTGTTTATCTGTTCTGCCATTGCGGCGATATCTGCATTGTTTGAAACGCTCATGGATTATTTTATATATTATAAAAATATGACGTGGGTGCAAAAGTAAGAAAAATTTTGATTGGATATTTTAACAGTTATATTTAGATAATGTAAGTATATTTATAACAAATAACAAAATGTCCAATTATGAGGTTAATTACTACAATTATCATCCTGTGCTTCTTCAGTAATACATTTTTTGCGCAGCACAGTTACATCCCCTTTGCACAACCGAATAAATTTTGGTTTTATAGAATTTTCAATAACCACGAACCTGCACCACAAAGCGAAAATGCTTACGCACTATGGACTAAAGATTATACAACTATTGAAGGAAAAGAATATTTAAATGTTTACAGATCTTATCTCAAAGGAACTCATCCATGCCAGTTTCCTCCTTGCTTTTCCCCTTCAAAGCCTTACATATTTCTAGACACCATTAAAATAGGATATCTGCGAGAAGATACTTCGTTAAGAACGGTGAATTTTTTGTCAGAATTCATCTCTCAGGAAGAATGTGCAAATTCAGAACACGAGGTACTAAATTTTAATTTAAATGTAGATGACACAATTTCAAAATGTTTCAGATTACAACTTGGCGGTGAAGACAAAGTTTGGGGTCCCTATGGAGCGATCGACTCAATTGAAGATTCTTTTATTTTTGGAAAAGTCAGAAAAGTATGGTCTCTAACAGTTTTATCTATTTATGGCATGCCACATATAACAACTACAAGATTAATTGAAGGAATTGGAATGGATCTTTATAATGTACTAAATTTTACGCCTGAACATAATTTCATAGACTTTTGTGAAGGAGATTTGTTTCAATGTCACATTGCCTCATCAACAAATATTACTAGAACTTCTGAGATAAAATTATTTCCGAATCCTACAAATGGAATTTTTAAACTTGATGGGATTTATGAGGTCAAAGAAGCAAGGATGATTGATATTTCCGGTAGATCGAATCCAATAATGGTTACAAACAATGAAATTGATATTTCATCATACCAAGCAGGAGTTTATTACCTTGTATTGACTGATCGCAATAATCATCAATATTTCAATAAGATAGTGAAGTTTTAAAGCTTACAGCAGATCCAAAAACTCCTGCTCCGTCAATACCTCCACAGTACCTAATTCCTTTGCTTTCTTGAGCTTACTACCTGCATTATCCCCAACTACGAGGATATTAAGATTGGAACTCACAGCTCCAAGGTTCTTAGCTCCCAATGATTCTGCTTTTTCCTGTGCTTCTTTTCTACCCATTTGATGCAAAGTGCCCGTGAAGAGTATAGTTTTTCCGGAAAGATGATGGTCCGAATTTGTTACCACAGCTCTTCTATCCTTGGCAGTTGCTGTTAAATTAACTCCTAATGTTTCCATTTCTTTGATCATGTTGACATTAGACTCATCACCAAAGTAAGCTATTACGTTTTGTGCTACCACAGGACCGATGTCTTTGATTCCTTCGAAATGCTCTTTTGTCCAACTGGCAAGATCAAG